>Ga0209066_10001132_pt1 | contig 36148 bp, 27 predicted proteins | sample All_14_2_FD_187198 | JGI IMG/M metagenome (GOLD analysis project Ga0209066, IMG submission 187198) | Freshwater microbial communities in response to fracking from Pennsylvania, USA - Allegheny Zone_MetaG_DW_15 (SPAdes) (version 2) ... | reverse complement strand
AACCGGGCGCGGGCACGCTCACGGGCGCGGGCACGTAAATGAGCGTTACGCGAATCTATAAAATATCAAACTCGCGAAGCGTACATTTACGTGCCCGCGCCCGTGAGCGTGCCCTTGCCCGGTTTTTGACCTTCAAATTGAGAACCACTGTTTACCAGGCCGGAATCGCCGCATCGCCAAACAATTCTTTCGCCTTGTCGCGCACCGGCTGCGAATTAAGCGCTTTCACAAACAGCGCCAGTTGTGGTTTTTTCGTGCTGTCGCTGCGAATGACGACCAGATTGGCATAAGGGGAATCCTTTCCTTCAAGAAACAAGGCATCCTGCGTTGGGCTCAAGCCGGCAGGAATGGCGAAATTGGTGTTGATCACGGCGGCATCTACATCGCTCAGCACACGTGGCAATTGCGCAGCGTCCAGTTCCTTGATTTGCAAGTCCTTGGGGTTGCTGCTGATATCGGCCAAGGTGGCGTTTTTGGTTGTTTTCAAACGAATCAGACCGGCTTTTTGCAACAACAACAGCGCCCGCGCCTCGTTGCTGGGGTCATTGGGAATGGCAATGACGGCCTTGTCGCCCACTTGTTTCAGGGATTTCAATTTGCTGGAATACAAGCCTGCCGGGTAGACAAAGGATTTGCCAATGGCTTCAAACTGATACTGGTGAGCGGCCATGGCTGCATCGAGGTAAGGACGATGCTGATAGACGTTGGCGTCCAGACTGCCGTCTTGCAGGGCTTCGTTGGGCAGATTGTAATCGTTGAATTCCACGATTTTGATGTGTAAACCGTAATCTTTATAGGCGACTTCTTTGGCGACGTCGATCAGCTCCGTTTCCGGGCCGGAGATAGTGCCTACCACCAGGGTATTGGGTGAGGGTTTGTGGCAGCCGATCAGACTGAGGGCCAGTAAAACCAGAGCAAAAAATCGCATGTGAACACTCCTTTAATAACGTTGAAAATGTTTTGCCAGCTTGTCGCCGCCGATTTGTAACAGTTGCACCAACACGACCAGCACAATAATTGTTCCCAGCATAACGCTGACATCAAAACGTTGGTAGCCATAACGAATGGCCAAATCACCCAGTCCACCGCCGCCAACGGTGCCGGCCATGGCAGAGTAATTCACCAGGGTGATCGCCGTCACGGTGATGGCCTGAATCAAGGCGGGCGTGGCTTCCGGCAGCAGAATATGGCGAATCATCTGCCAGTTACTTGCACCCATGGCATTGCCGGTTTCAATCAAACCGCGTGGTAAATTTTGATAGGCGTTATCCACCAGACGGGCGAAAAAGGGTGCTGCCCCCAAGGTCAAAGGCACGATGGCGGCGTTGATGCCGATAGACGTACCCACCAGAAAACGCGTAACCGGAATGAGCGCTACCAGCAGAATAATAAAGGGAACAGAGCGGCAAAAGTTGATGAAAGCCGCCAGACTGCGATGTAGCGTGGGATGCGGCTTGATGCTGCGGCTGCTGAACAACAAGGTGCCCAGCGGCAAACCCAGCAAAATAGCCAGCAGGGTGCTGACGGCAACCATATACAAGGTCTCAACACTGGCTTGCAGCAAGTTGGCGTACAGGGACCAACTGGTCAGCCCGTCATACAGGGTGGTCAGTGACATAGCCCAAAATCTCCACGGTTAAATTGGCTTGCTTGCAACGATCGATAAAGGTGGCCAGCAGCTCGGCATTGGCATGTAACTGCACAACCAGAACGCCGCAGGTCAGGGTATCGAACTGGTCAATGTTGGCCAGCAAAATATTAATATCCAGATGCAGTTCGCGACTGCTTTGACTGATAAAGGGAACAGTGGCTGTTTCACCCTGAAAAAAGAGACGCAACAGCGGGTGATCGTTGGGTATTTGACCAATACGGCTGCTCAAATAAGCCGGCAAATGCGGACTGAGCTGAGCGTATAACAGATTACGCGCCTGACTGTCTGCTGATTGAAAGACATCAGCAAGTGCTATCAGCTCCACGATTTTCCCGTTTTCCATCACGGCCAGGCGGTGGCAAATACGCTTGATCACATCCATTTCATGGGTGATCAACACAATGGTAATCCCATATAACTGATTGATTTTTTTCAGCAAAGCGAGGATGGCATCGGTCGTCTCCGGATCAAGTGCCGAGGTCGCTTCATCACACAGCAGAATCTTGGGCGAACAAGTCAGCGCCCGGGCAATCGCCACCCGTTGTTTCTGACCGCCGCTGAGTTGCGCGGGAAAGGCGTCGCGTTTGTCGCTGAGTTCAACCAGTTTGAGCAATTCATCAATTTTTTGTGCGATGTCCTCTTCAGAAAACCCCTGAATGCGCATGGGCAGGGCGATGTTGTCATAGACTGTTTTGGATTGCAGCAGATTAAATTGCTGAAATATCATGGCCATTTTATGCCGCGCCTGGCGCAGGGCTTTGCCATGCAGGGTGCTGATGTTGTTGTTATCAATCAAGACATCGCCGCTGTCGGGGCGTTCGAGCAAATTGATGGCGCGCAACAAAGTAGATTTCCCGGCGCCGCTTTTTCCGATAATACCAAATATCTCACCTTCCTGAACAAACAGGTTGATGTCTTGCAGGGCAAGGGTATGGGCAAAGGATTTATTCAATCCGACGAGTTCAATCATGTCTTAAACCTGGGTTTGTGGCTAAGGATTGCACTCGGATGAGGGGAACCGCTTTAGCCGAATTTACAGGAGTTTAATTTCCTGAGCGCCCGCAAGCTATGTGTTCAAATCGGCGCAGATGGTCATGGTACAACAAGCAGGCGGGGTTTTCCAGTCAGCGCCTGATTTAAATTGTTTATTCTATTAACCATCTACTTGAACGCGCTCCGCACAATAGATCATCGCGTCGGGGTCCTGTCAGGGTACTGTGAATTTTTGGTGCTCACTGCGTTCCGCGCCAAAGAATTAACAGCACCCTGCCACCCCTCCAGGACCTTCGGTAGTTTGGGAAGATCTTGAGTAGTAACCTTTGGGCCAAAGCCCACCCGTATTAAGGCATGCGGAAAAAAGCGTATGATTCCTCTTCTCCTGCATCGCGCAAAAAGCTGGACAAGATGTTGGACGTAAGGTTACTAGACAGTGATCTGTGTGAGTGCCGGGCGTCAATAGTCGACTTAAGTGTTCTGACTGCATCGATTTTTTTCTGATAACTTATGGTGCTATTTTCCAGCGTATTTATCAAGTTACGAGTTTCTCGATCCGATTCAGAACCAGGGTAACCAGAGAAAAAAAACATTGGATTGCCGCGCAAATTCACCCGCAGCTCATTAATCAATTTCCTCAGCGGTGGCGTTATAGTACTCACAGGTTTTGGCGGCTTGATAGCGTTCAATTCCTCTCGCGTACAATTCAGGCTGGCAGGATCAAATTTGTCTACCAAAGAACAGGCCTCCTCCATCGGCAATAGACAAGCCAGCTCTTTCAAAGCGGCCAGGTTTTTGATAAACAAGGGTAATGAAAATTCGCAGAGGAACCCTGACCGGTGTACAGCAGGAATGTAGGCCAGGCAAGCTAACAGTGCTGGTCTGCTGTCTACCAAATGCAAAAACGGCACAACTGTACCCAGGCGATCTGCGGGATATACGGAAGGCAACAATTGCATCAAGCTTCCGATGTCGGTTATCCAGACAGTCAGGCGAGAATCCAGTTCATTAAGCAATGATCTTTGTGGCATTGCGTATGTACTCCAGGCGTGTAGAACCATCAGGCAATCATCCAGCGTGCTGATATTGTCCGTAAGATACGGTGCCAGTTTGTCGGTGAAAAATGGGGTATGCTCTCCCATCGTGTCATGAAATTTGGGGTAACGAGCCGGGTTAATCAAAGGCAATATGATATCGGCATGGCGTTCAACCAGTTTTTTTTTGTTTTCCGAATTGAGCGAGTTCAAAATAAACAGGATGTCAGCGAACTCAGGATTCAGGAAAGTGAGCCTGTCTTGCACGCTTTCAAATAGCAAATTAGAGAGATGCGGGTAATTTTTAATTAACTGACAAACATGTGTATGAGACGTGATATGGCTTGTAATTTTTTGTGCATACAAACGAAAAAACGCTTCTTTGACTGCAGCGGGCATGATGGCTACCCTGGTCTTGTAATCAGCCAGGCTTTGACAGTGAGGTAAAAGCTCCTCAAACCTCGGCGCTATCAAAGCCAGTTGCTGCTGCCCGGAAAGCCAGGGCATCCAGATATGAAACGTTCCGGCTGGAATCAATTCATTCAGTTTGTTCGGGTCGACATACGATATCAGCTTTGTATATAACTCCTTTTGGTAAGCCGATAAATTTTGCGGATTTGGTATACGAAAAATATGCTCAGACAATCTTGCTGAAAATGTTTTCAAAGCAGTCGGGAGTACAGAACACCTTTCAACAAGGTAGTGGATCAGGTAATCAAATAAATAGTTGTCATTACCCTTACTCTCGAGAAACTGGGGACGTATTTTTAATTCATCCAACGCCAGTTTTAACAGATCATCAAGATTATCAGGTGCTGCTTCGGAACTGCTGGCTGCAGCATGGGCAGACGTGAGGGGGATGGAATAGAGTATTGGGTGCAGGTTTAAAAATTCATCCAGAGACAGGGATAATTGATACATACAGGGAGTAAGCTTGTCAGCTATCACCCGTTCCTCTTCTTGTTTTGTGAGGACGCAATCTTTGTGTCCTGAAAATACTACCAGAAAATAACTGTCAATGTGCACGTGGCCGTAACCATAACCTGTGAGTGGATAAGCACATACCTGCGTTCGGATGGTTTCATCGAGGCCGCGCCATATATCATAAAAGGTTTTGATGGGGGCATCGATAATATCGTGGTTCGCTACCATCTCGGTTCCGGCATCACTAACCGACCCTTTTTTGAGGGCTATCGCCAACGTTTTAATAGCAAAACCGATAGAGCCATTGTCGAAAGATGCCTCGTGGCGTCGTCTTAGCGCCCGGATATAGTTTTCACTCGCAGCACCGGCCACTTTTTCCAGGCTTAAAAAATCCCGGGTAGTCATTTGGTATTGTACTTCGTTTGTATCGGGTTGAAATTCTGGAAAGATCGCGTTGGTATTGAATTTGCCTGTTTGAAAAATTTCTGCAACGGGAATCAGCCGCGTGCCATGCTGATTCAAGATAAATTCTTCAGCCTGAAAGAAACCATCATCTTCTGTTTCAGCTTTAAAGGAAAAGGAGTTTCTGTTCAGTGAGGTGACCTGAGGCATTAACAAGCTGCATATCGGTTGCTTGGGCCCGGCAATCGCTGCGGCCAGTTTCAGGCATAATTGATTGGCGGGTAAAAAAGGGTGGCGAGTGTAGGTTATATTGCTCCATTTGATCGCAGCCCAGCGGTTTGCAAAAAAGGTTTCGATGCTATCCTGCATTTCTGCCTGTTCTGCCTGACTTACACCTGCCTCCAGTTCTGCTGCCACGTTTTCCAGATATAAAAACGTAAACTCTGAAATATCCTCCATCACTGAGCGGCTGTGTTCGCTCAGTTCAGAAGAAAATACGTTCGGTTGATGTCGATAATGCTGGATGAGTTCCTTTAACTGGCTCGCACTGATCATGTGTTTATCTCAAAAAAAAGACAATTTTAGCACAGTGTGGTTTAATTTTGAAGGGGCCTTCCCTTAACCAGGGTGAGAGCATGAGTGATTATAAATTGTCCTGACTCTCCAAAGCGCACTGCCATTAACGTTGGAGCCAGGCAAGAACCCGTAGGTTGGGCCAAGGCCTAATGGCCGTCAGGTTCAGGGAAAAGCTTCGGTTTATCAGGTGGCACCGAGCCACAATCAGGAGACCCTTCGCTCCGCTCTGGGCGACACGCTTGAGCATCAGAGTGAAGGGCAGTCTCGCAACCCACAACGCAATCCAAACGTGTCGCCCAGAGCGAAGCGAAGGGTCTCCGTACGCTCACTTGGCACCGAAATTTTTCCCTTAACCTGTGGATCACCTCATGCTCATGCTGCTGGCAATGGATTCAGGCGTTTCTTCTGTCACAAAAATAGACAATATATTATATGCGATGCCAATACGGCCCTTGATGCCAATGATGAAGGGGATCATGTTTTTGATGGCATTGAATTTATCCTGATCGGATAGTCTGCTGTCGAGTACGCGTATCACACTGTGTACATCTTGATCTGGAACAGGACGAAAATCGTGATGGAAAAAGGCCGTTGTCGGGCAGCGTTCTATATAGGTGTTTTCTGCACGCAGATAGTTAGTCAGATCAACCCTCAATTTTTTCAATCTTGTCGCCGTGTCGTATACCGGCATTGCCGTGATCTCGTTAAATTCCTCTCGCGTGCAACGCAGCATTGCAGGGTCGAACCGATGTACAACAGAATAATAATCAGGCCTGGTGTTCAAATGATAAGCCAGTCTTTTCAATGCGGTCACCGAGTTGATAAACGATGGCAATGGAAGTTCACTGAGGAAAGATGCCCGCTTGGCAACAGGAATTAATGGCAAACAAAGCATAAGCGTCGATTGGTTGTTGATCAGATGTAAAAAAAACTTGATGGCCTCATGACGGTATTGAACATGTATGGAAGACAAAAACAAGCGCAAGTTTTCTCCATCTTTTATCCAGAAAATCAGCCGTGGATTCAGGTAAGTCAGCAAAGATTTTTGTACCTCTTTATGCGCACTCCAGGCATTCAAAACGGCGAGGCAATCCGTCAGGTTGGCTATCCCGGCGCTCAGTCTGGTCGCCATGAAGTCATGGAAAAAAAACTCCAAATCTGCTCCGATTGCAGAGTGAAAAGCAGGGTAGCTGATCGGATTGATGTTCGGCCATATGATGTCAGTATAACGTAGAATCATTTGTGCTTTGTTTTTCACGTTAAGCAAAGGGAAAATACTCGCTATGTCATCAAATTCAAGCGTTGATAACAACGCTTGTTTGTCCGGGCATTCATATAGTTCATTTGCTAAAAAGTCGTATGAATGCATCAAAAGACAAAATGTCTTGCCAGTATTGATGTTACTTGATATTTTTTGCACCAACAGACGCTTGAATTCCACTCGGACATTGTCAGACATCGTCGATATTGTCACCAGGTAATTATTCCGGGGTCGGCATTGGAGAAATAATTCCTCAAACCTCAATGTCATCATGGCCTGTTGTTGTGCTTCGGGGAGCGTATTCATCCAGAGACGAAGCGCGCCCGCAGGAATGAATGCATCGAGTTTATCGTCTTGAGCATGAGAGACCAGGTCATGATAAAAGGCTGGACTTATTTCCATCAAATTCTGCAGATCTTCTGTATGACGAATATGACGAGCCAGTCTGGCAGAAAACGCGGTTAAAACATCAGGGAAGTCAGACTCGTATTGTGCAAGAAAGTAGAAGAAATAGCCCAATAAACCTTGATCATTTCCATCAACAGACTGAGGACGTTTTTTTAAGGCCTCCAGGGCCAGTTCCAGCAGATGGTCGAGATTGTCAGGTGCCGCTTCGGAACTACTGGCCGCAGCCTGTGCTGGCGTGACAGATATGGTGTTTAGTGCTGCCTGGTGTTGCACCAGGAATTCATCCAGAGACTGAGATATTTGATACACGCATTCAAAAATTTGTTCTGCTTCCTGTCGTAACTTTTCTTCCGGGGTGACGAGGCAATCCCCGTGTCCTGCAAATAATGCCAAAAAATAACTGTCAATGGGTTTATCGGGAAGACCAAACGCCTGTATTCGATAACTGCATACCTGTGCCCGGATTTGTTCATCCAGGTTGCGCCATATATCATGAAAAGTCTGGATGGCGTCATCGATGATGTCCGTGTTTGCCAGCATCTCGGTTCCAGCATCTTCGACCGAGCCTTTTTTGAGAGCCATTGACAGGGTTCTAATCGCAAAACCAAGAGAGTTGTCGTCATAACATGCCGCGTGGCGACGTCTTAGCGCCTGGATATACAGTTTACCCGCAGCGCCAGCTACTTTTTCCAGGCTTAAAAAATCCCAGGTGGTCATTTGGTAGATTAATGCAGTGCCCTCGGGCTGGAAATCCGGAAAAATCGCGTTGGTATTGATCCTGGCCATTCGAAGAATTTCCGGCACAGGAATCAGCTGCGTGCCATCCTGATTCAAGATAAAATTTTCAGCCGGAAAGTTGCCTTCATCTTCCGATTCAGCTTTAAAAGAATAAGATATTCTGTTCAGGGATGTTACATCCGGCATCAACATGCTGCATATTGACTCTTCAAGCTCGGGAATGATTGCCGCCAGTTTCAAACATAATTGATTGGCGGGTAAAAAAGGGTGTCGGGTGTACGCCATATTACTGTCTTTGATCGCCTGCCAGCGGTTTTCAAAAAAGTTTTTTATGGCATTCATCGCCTCTGTTTCGTTTAATCCTTCGTCCAGTTCGCTTGCGATTTTGTCCAGATACCAAAACGTAAATTCTGAAATATCAGCCATCACCGCTCGGGTATGCTCGTCCAGTTCGGAGGAAAATATGTCTGGCTGGCTTCGGTAGGTCTGGATGAGTTCCGTTAACTGGCTCGCGCTGATCATGGGTTTATCTCAACGTAAAAAAGCTGAATTTAACACAGAATGGTTTTATTTTGAATGGCTTTTGTGAAGCTTGCTGCAAGCTACGGCCCTGGTGAAGAAGAGATTGCAGGCATGACTTTCCCTGCTTTGGTCTGAAAAAATCGCGACCTGGCCAAAGTATGATTATTCTGGCGCAATAACACTTCCTCAGCCAAAGACCATAATTCCTTCAGCGGTGGCGCGGCATTTTTTTGAAGCAGATTGGAATACGCCGTGGCCAGGTCGTTGGCGTTTTCCTGGTCAAGCCCCTGGTCTGTTAGCATCGCCAGCAAGTCTGTCTTGTCTGGCTCTTGCACCTGGATTTTCAGCATTCTTCTGTCTATGGCTTCGCTACTCTTGATCCGCCCTCCCATGACGAAAGGGCTTTGGGTGGCGAAAATCATAAAACCTGGTTTGTCGGGATGGATGCTTTCGCTGTTTTGAGCTTCGGGATTTTTACCCATCAGCAAATCATTGAGAAAGGCCTCCATCATCGGGTCGCTGTTGAGGTTGTCAATGAGGACGATAGCGCCTTCGTGAAAGGCTTTGAGCAGCAGACGTTTTTTATCCTCTGTTTGCATGGAAACAGGTAAACGATAGAAGGGTTTGGCAATATGATGCTGCTGATGCAGGTGCGCTTCCTGATAGCCTCGTTCCAGCAAAAGCGCGACCAGAGTTTCGTTGATGTCATTACCTGGCCGGCCTTCGAGAACTACGCCACCCAGGCCACCATAGAGCTGCATGCTATTGGCATCAAATTGATGAGCCTGCCGCCAGCTTTGCAGGTTGAGCATACTGTCCAGCATGTTGACCAGGTCTTTTTGCGTGTTGGGCAGCAGCTTGTTGCCCAATCGCTCCGGTGCTGGCCGTTGCTGGTTGATGTCGGGTTGAAAACGCTGGTTAAACTGTTTCGATAAATGCTCGGGCGCCAAGGTACGGCCAACTTGAAAAGCCAGTTCTTTGGCCAATATCAGCGGGTCTTGTTGAGGATATTTGTCCCGGTCGGCGATAAACAGCTGTGCCATCGTCTGCACTTCTCTCGGCGAGACAAGTACGGTCTGGTCGGACTGTTCGCGCAGGAAGGCGTAAACCTCCAGAAAAATACGCGCCACCGCTTCCGTCTGGCCAGACAAGCTGTCTTGCAAAATCGGTTTCAATACCGATTCATAAATAACATCCTGAGGCAGGGGTTCAAACAACAGGGCCTGACCGTGGCGTTTAAAAAAGGGTGCGAGCTGGCGTCCGCCGGCATAACTGAGCGGATTGCCGGCAAAGATGATTTTGTGTTCCGCGCTCAAAAGATCATATCGACCATTAATCAGAATGCCTGGCGGCTTGTTATACAATCCTTCAAAGGCCGTGCGTTGACTGGGCGATAGATTGGCTTCATCGATGACCAACAGCTTGAGTCCTTTTCCCTGGTCAGCCGCCCAGTTTTCCACCGCGTCGTCACCGCGATGGAGGCGGCAATTGGCTTTGCTGGCCGCATATTGTTCGATGGAGGTGGTTTTGCCCACACCGGTCAAACCGGTGATGAACACATAAGGCGAGTTTGCCAGGCGTTCATCTATTCCCTGCCAACGATGAGCATGAAAGTCGGCATTGTTTTGTTGACTCTGCTCGGGATTAAACGTATCCGGGCGAACAGGCGGGCAGTTTTCCATACCTTGCCAGGGATCGTCCTGTGTCAGCCTGGTGTTGAGCTGACTTAGGGATTCTTCTTTCCACTGGGTATCCGTGAGTGTTGACAAATGAGGTTCGACTCCCAGCAAACGGGCTTTCATCGTCTTGTCGACAGGGTGGAGCACCGGCTCAAGACAAGCCAGATTGCCCGTATCGTCGCTTAAGAGCAATAACGCACCCGGTTCTTCGGGATGCTGCCTTCTGTGCAACAACAGCGGCGTCAGCGCATCGGCCAGGTCGTCTGTGAACTGACCCGTGAGTATCACTTTTTTCCCCGCTTTCAGCGCTTGCAGCAAAGCTGCTTCCTGCTCGTTAAAGCGGGTTGTTAATGTTTGAGGGTTAAAGTGCGTGTTGAGCCGCTTTAACAAATCGCCCTCGCCGCATTCGGATATATGAAACACCAGCCATTCGCCGGGTGTTTGGGTGAGCAAGGCGAGTGTGCTGTCGCAGTCGTTGCTTTGAATCACCTCGTTGTTGCCGGGTGTAGAGGCTGAACTGGATGATGCCTGGTCTTGGCTCAGCGAGGTGGTTTTGGTGTATGACCTTGTTGGGCCAGGGCCGCAACCTACACGCTCCGGGAGGTTTGTGCCGGGTAGAAGATGTAGGTGCAGGCGCACATCATATTCCTCACAGCCGCTCAATAGCATGGCCAGCTCGTCCTCGGTCAGGGAGCGTGTCAGGTTCAGATGCACCTGACGTCCGGCATGCTCAGCCAGCAAGCCTGGTTTGAGGTTCATGCGTTGCGTGGCATTGTCGCATTGAAATTGTCGGAACCAGTGGTTGAGGGTCAGCGGATTCAGTATCCCGGCATCGGGTTCGTAACCCACTGAGTATTGCAGCCTTTGCCGCAACTTATCCCAGTCATAACCGCGTTGCCGAACCAGTTTGAAATTGGCAGGCAGGGGATGTTTTTGTCCGTCAATGTTGAACTGTTTACGCAGAAACCCTTCTTCCCAAAAGGCTTTAAAATTCGGATCGTCCCAGGGGCCGTTATGAATCATCAAAGGCAAGCCCTTGCTCATGGCGCGAGCCAGCAGTCCTTCCTCAAAATGAAAACGCTGTCCGTCTACCAACCAACGCCCGAGCAAGCGCTCTTTCCAGTCCGGGGCGTTGTAGAGATCAATATGGGCATAATCCTGGGATGCTTCGGGCTCATCAAACAAGGGTAACGGTGTTTTGGCGGCCATAAGCCTTGAGCTGTGAAAAGGACATGTGTGCACGCCTTTTTTGCCAAAGCCAGTATAAAAATCGCTGCCCTGATAGCAATCGGGTTTGTGAGGATCGATGAGGCCAATCAGCTTCAAATTATCCGGCAGCGGTGTGCCATCAGCCAGGCGCTGGTTGCCGACCAGGCTGACGAGGCGCACGATGTCATTGGTTTCAAAGGCATCGTAATTGACGATGAGCACCGGAGGATGCGCGTGCTGAGCCGTCAAAAAATCATGCAGCGGGCCGCCGGGGCCTTTGCACAGCAGGCCATCGCGTATGAAGGGCGCTGAGCAGATCAGGTCATCCGGGGAGTTGATGTAAAAATACTCACGCGATGTGTGCAGGCAATAAGCCTGCAAATGCAATTGCATCGCCTGGACGGCTTCGCGGTTGTTTAATTCGATTAATTGATTGTTGAGCGGGTTTTGCAGCAGTTGCTGACAGTATTCCGAAATACTGCCGGTGAAGATCTTGTTTTTGCCTCGTGCTTGCAGGGCTTGTTCGTGGCGCTGGATAGCTTTCGGGTCGCGACGCAGCAGCCTGCATAGCGTCTGGATGGTGTTAAAGGCCTGGTGTTTGAATCCTGGTTGCATGGCAATGAGCTGTTTAATCAGGCGATGTCTTTTTGCCAGGCTTAACAGCTCGAGGCTCTGTTGCAGCTCCTCGTCATACCGTGTTGGTTTATTGCTGATGAACGCTTGTAGCAAACCCAGCGCATAACTTTGAACACGAGGATTGCGGCTCTGCAGACCCCAAACCCAGGCTGGGTGGCCTTTTTGGGCGTCACGTAGCAAGATGCCGTCCAGGGCGTCAGGATGAATATGGGCGGGTTCGGGTACATGATGGTCAAGCAGGTCTTCAGCATTGCTTGCAAACCTCAGCATGAACAAACCGCCTTTGCGAATAAAAATGGACGGGTCACGAATGAGTGGCCGGGCTGAACAAGGTCCCCAAACAGTGATTAACGAGCTCAGTCTCTCCCTGAGCAAGTCGTCCAGCTTGAGTTCACTCACGGTTTGCATGCCGTCAACATCGTTGGGGTCGTATACATGCCATGCGCGCAAGGCCATGTCGTATTGAACAACAATGACATGCCAGTTGTCGTCGAGCATATATTTCCCGGGATGGCTTTTCAGCCAGGGCAGGATATGGTCACCGGGAAAATATCTTCCTGTGCTGATGCGACCTTGTTTGTGTTCAATGACCTGCGCTAACAACTTGTCCAGGTGTCCGGCAAGTTCCGGTGGACAGGCTTGTCTTGCATCCCAGGTCACCAGGGCTTCGATGAAGGCCTGCCACTGCTTGAGCTGCGTGGCCAGGAACAAGCGCGACAAAGGGATGCAAATACCATCTTGCAACCAGGGTATCAGGGCTGTGTGCTGGTGGGTTTGCGTAAGGTATTGAGACAGCTTCTCAACAATCATCGCCTGATTTTTGGTCTGGTTCAGCCCTGTGTATTGAAAAGGCTTGTCTTTGGGAGTGGGTTTGAACTGACGAAAATTTTCTGAATTATATTGGGGTGTGGAAGCGCTATCGCGATTGCTGCTTGATGATGGGCTGGACGCGGCACTGGACTTGTTGGCCGGCTTGCCTGGGTGGAGAGCGTCCATCTTTACGACAGGGATGCGGGCCAGCAGCGCTTGCAGTGCTTCGGGTGGGGGATTGGGGATACATGAGCAATGGAGTAAATTAATCTCCTCAAGATGCCCGGTTTTTTCAAGTAGTGCTATCAGGCATTCAAGGCTGATGGTGCTGTAGCTCAAATTCAGCGTTACCAGCCTGGTCAGATTGGGGATACCTGGCAGAGCCCTGTACAGTGCTTTGCAAAGACTCAAATCCAGCTTTTCAATGTTGATGGTTTTACTCAGCAATGCCTCCAGGTTTTCAGGGCTGATATTGCTGCGGGACAATCTCAGCGTTGTAAGTCGGGAAAGAACCGGGATATTGGACATGGTTTCATGCAGGTTTGTGCAATGGGACAAGTCCAGTGTTGTAATATTGTTGACGCGACCAAGCAGGCTTGGCAGGTTAATGGGGTTTGAGTAATGCTGTAACTCAAGCACCTCCAGTCGGGGCAAGGCAGGGAGGCTGGACAAGTCTTTTGGCAGGTTACTGCAACGCGACAGATCCAGCCTTGCAAGGTTGTTGGCGCGTTCAAGCAAGATGTTGAGGTTTTCGATACTGATGTTGCTGCCAAGCAGAATAAGTGTTTCAAGCCCGGCCAAACTGGGTATATTGGTCATTGTTTCATGCAGAAATTGATTATTTCTCAGCTCAAGATGTTGAAGCTTTTCAGAATAACGCAACAGTTTCAGCAAATTTTCCATGCTGATTTTTACGTTGTTTAAAATGAGTGTTTCAATCTCGGGGAGTACAGGAATGCGAATTGTTTCATTCCATTGTCCAATGTGAATTACCTTGAGAATTTTCAGGTTGTTACTATGGTCAATCAGTGCCTCAAGGGTACCAGCCTGGACATCGCAGTAATTTATTTCAAGCGTCTCAAGCCTGGGTAGTTTCGGAATATCGGGCGATGCTTCATTCAATATCGACAAGTTGATGCTCTGCAAAACCAGTCTGTTGAGCAAAGGCAGGGGCTTGATTTGTTGCAGCCTGGCGTTGCTGGTGAGGGTTAGTTGTTCTATCTGATGGTTTTCAGGTACAGCATCGCCTGGTCTGTCCAGTTTCAGGTGGCGGTATTGAATGGTACTGGCTATCGATGGGAACTGACTTTCGCTGGATGAAAGGCAACAACCAGCCGGGAAAGAGGACTCATCGCAAATAATGGCCTCAAGCGGCGGTTGTGCCTGTTTCAGGATGGCATACAGTTCGATCTCCTTCTCGAGGTCGAGGCAGGCCAGATCGGACATAAACAGGCTGCGTGGCATGACTTGATTGTTGTGCAGGCAGTGGATCTGGTGATCATCCAGGACCCGGATCTGTTCTGAAGGGCGTCCCAGTCGTTTGATGGCTGTTTGCGTGATTTTTTTTACAGACGCGTGACAGATGCTGCCAGGGATAAAGGCTCCCATGTTGGTTTTTGTCAGAGGGTGGAAACTGCGGTCTTGCCAGACATAAAGCAAGAATCCCTCGGTAAGCAATTGCTGAAACAGGGCACGCATGGTTTTGGTTTTTTCTGGCGACCAGTTGTCGCAGGTCCAGTCAGACAGAATCAGGGCTTTGGGAGCCAGACGAAAACCGGCGTTGATGCTGCGCCAATAATCGGCACGACCTTGAAAAAGCCGTTCCAGATTGGGTGTACAGCCATTGGGCTGGCTGCTGTAACGGGCGTTTTCTTTTCGTTCTTTATAGTACAGTTGGGCGCGCAGATTGGGATTCAGCATGGATAGTGATTCAATTTTGGATCAATGTGTTATTTATTATAACATATTGCATCAGTGGCGGAAATGATGGCTCGGTCCGTGGACAGCGGTTCTTAATTTGAAGGTCAAAAGCCGGGCACGCTCACGGGCACGGGCGCGGGCACGTAAATGAGCGCTACGCGTATCTATAAAATATCAAACTCGCGAAGCGTACATTTACGTGCCCGCGCCCGTGAGCGTGCCCTTGCCCGGTTTTTGACCTTCAAATTAAGAACCGCTGTCCACGGAAAACAATCATTGCGCCCAACCCTTCAAACCACTATAATTCGCTGTTTTGCTGAATATAGAACTAAATAAGTACTATATTTAACAGTATATGGTACTGATTTGGTACTGGATCATCTGATGTGAGAATGGTATGCTTCGCATAAGCAAACTGGCTGATTATGGAACAGTTGTAATGGTGTATCTTGCCAAGCGAACTCAAACGCTTTGCAATGCGCGTGATATCGCGCTGCATACTCATGTTACGGTTCCCATGGTCAGCAAGTTATTGAAAAAACTGACGGCGGCGGGTTTGTTGACGTCGGTTCGTGGTGTGAATGGCGGTTATCGTTTACAGAGAGAGGCTACGGCCATTTCTGTGGCGTCGATTATTTACGCACTCGAAGACAATCGCGGAGTGACCGAATGCAGTTTGCAGCCGAATGAATGTTCCCTGCAAGGCGTTTGCCATATACAAGGCAATTGGCAATTAATCAGTCGAGCCATCGAAACCGCGCTCGACAGCGTGAGTTTGGACATGTTGGCCAAACCCTCACTACAGGCCGTGGAAATCGAGCGCATCAGACACATCGCGAGCAGTGGAGTAAGTCGTGGCTAAAAGCAATGAACAAATCACCTCTCTTCTCGAAAGAGAGTATGAACACGGTTTTGTAACCGACATCGAAGTGGACACCTTTGAACCCGGCTTGAACGAGGACGTGATTCGTCGTCTGTCTGCCATCAAAGGCGAGCCGGAATTTATTCTGGAATGGCGTCTGAAAGCCTACGCCCACTGGCTGACCATGCCGCATCCGGAATGGTCCAGTGTGCATTATCCACCCATTGATTACCAGGCGCTGGCCTATTATTCCGCGCCCAAACAGTTAAAAGACGCGCCCAAAAGTCTGGATGAAGTCGACCCGGAACTGCTGCGTACCTACGAAAAACTGGGTATTTCCCTGCGTGAACAGGAAATGCTGGCCGGTGTCGCGGTTGATGCCGTGTTCGACAGCGTATCGGTCGCGACCACCTTTAAAGCCCGACTGGCCGAAGATGGCGTGATTTTTTGCCCCTTTTCGGAAGCGGTGCACAAATACCCCGATTTGATCAAGCAATATCTGGGATCAGTTGTGCCGTATCGCGACAATTTTTATGCCGCTCTCAACTCGGCGGTATTCAGTGATGGCTCCTTCGTCTACATTCCCAAAGGCGTGCGTTGCCCCATGGAATTGTCCACCTATTTTCGTATTAACGCCGCCTCTACCGGCCAGTTTGAGCGTACCTTGATCATCGCAGACGATGACAGTTATGTCTCCTATCTGGAAGGCTGCACCGCGCCCATGCGTGATGAAAACCAATTACACGCCGCAGTGGTTGAGCTGGTGGCGTTGAACGGTGCGCAGATCAAATATTCAACCGTGCAAAACTGGTATCCTGGCGACAAGGAAGGCAAGGGCGGTATCTACAATTTTGTGACCAAACGCGGTGCTTGTCGCGGCAAGCGGTCGAAAATTTCCTGGACCCAGATTGAAACCGGATCCGCCATCACCTGGAAATATCCCAGCGTGATTTTATTGGGCGATGATTCCGTGGGCGAGTTTTATTCCGTCGCGCTGACCAATAATTATCAGCAAGCCGATACCGGCACCAAAATGATTCATATTGGTAAAAACACCAAATCGACCATCATTGCCAAAGGCATCAGTGCCGGCAAGTCGCACAACGCCTATCGCGGTCTGGTGCGGATTGCGCCGACGGCCACCAATGCGCGTAACTTTACCCAGTGCGATTCCCTGTTGATGGGCAGTCACTGTTCAGCGCATACCTTTCCCTATATTGAAGTCAAAAATTCGACGGCACAGCTGGAACACGAAGCGACCACGTCGAAAATCAGTGAAGACCAGTTGTTCTATTGTCAGCAACGGGGTATCGATACCGAGGACGCGGTGTCTATGATCGTCAACGGATTTTGCAAACAGGTATTGAAAGAATTACCGATGGAATTCGCGGTGGAAGCCACCAAATTATTAGGCATCAGTCTGGAAGGGGCGGTAGGTTAATTATGTTATCAATCAAGCAATTAAACGTCGCAATTAATGCGCAACCCATTTTAAAAGGCATCGATCTGCTGGTTAAACCCGGCGAGATTCACGCCATCATGGGGCCGAACGGGTCGGGCAAGAGTACCTTGTCCAAAGTGTTGACCGGGCATCCGGCTTACACGGTCACCAGCGGCGAGATTATCTATAACGGTCAGGATTTACTGCCCCTGTTGCCAGAAGAACGCGCGCAGGCGGGTATTTTCATGTCCTTTCAGTATCCGGTTGAAATTCCTGGTGTGACCAATATCAACTTCCTCAAAAACTCGGTGAACGCAGTGCGCAAAGGCCAGGGGAAAGATCCGCTGGATGCGATTGAGTTTCTGGGCTTTATCCGCGAAAAATGTCAGTTGCTGGATATGGACGAGAGCTTTTTGTATCGCAGCATTAACGAAGGTTTTTCCGGCGGTGAAAAGAAACGCAACGAGATTTTACAAATGCTGGCCCTGGAGCCGAAACTGGCCATTCTGGATGAAACGGATTCAGGTCTGGATATTGATGCGCTGCGGGTGATTGCTCAGGGCGTGAACGCCATGCGCTCGCCGGAGCGTTCTATTATTATGGTGACCCATTATCAGCGTTTGCTGGATTATATCGAACCTGATTTTATCCATGTGCTGGCGAATGGCCGAATTGTGAAATCCGGTGATAAATCTTTGGCGTTGGAGCTGGAGAAGAAAGGCTATAGCTGGCTTGATGAAACGGAGCAAGCATGAGCGAAGTGCTGGAATTTTATCAACAACAGGCAACAGCAGTACGTTCAAACCTGCCCTGGCTGGCTGAGCGTCAGGCGGCTGCGCTGGATGATTTTTGTCGCTATGGATTTCCGGCTCGGAAGGATGAGAACTGGAAGTACACGGTGCTGGACGGGTTTTTGAAGCAGACTTTTACACAGCCTTTGGCGCCGAGTGCGAGTCAGGAGACCCTTCGCTGCGCTCTGGGCGACACGCTTGGGCATCGGAGTGAAACGGGGATCTCGCTGTCCACGTCGGAGTTCGAACATGTCGTTACGCTTGGGCATCATAGTGAAACGGGGATCTCGCAGCCCACATCGGAACTCGAACATGTCGCCCAGAGCGTAGCGAAGGGTCTCCCGAACCAGCATCATATAATCAGTCTTCACAATGGCCGCGTATCCATCCCCGACACTGTCACCTTACCCGCCGGCGTCATCGTCCAACCCTTGTTACAAGCCTTAAACGATCATCCAGAAAAAATAAAACCCCATCTCGCCAACATCTTGCAACACCAACACGGCTTCGACGCCCTGAACACCGCCGCCTGGCAAAGCGGTATGCTGATTTACCTGCCCGCCGGCGTGCAGGTCGACACACCTATCGTGCTGGCACATTGGCAAGATCAAGATCAACAGGCCGTTCATATCCGCCATTTGATCATCGCCGAAGAAGGCAGCCAGGCAACCATCATCGAAAGTTACCATGGTGAAGCCTCCGTTTCTTATCTGACCAACGTGGTCACCGAAGTACAGCTCGCCGCCCGCGCCACCCTGACCCATTACAAAATTCAATGCGAAAGCAGCGCCGCTTATCACATCGGCCATTTGACCGTATCACAAGGCGAGGCCAGTCAATTCAACAGCCATTCGCTGAGTCTCGGCGGTAAGCTGGTGCGCAGCGATTTGACCTTCAAACTGCAAGCCGCACACGCAAGCTGCCTGTTGAACGGCATGTACATGCCCGCCGACCAACAACATATCGATCACCACACCATCGTGCATCATCTGGTGCCGGATTGCCAAAGTATTCAGGATTACAAAGGCGTGATGATCGGCCAGTCGCGTGCCGTGTTTAACGGCAAAGTCGCTGTGGCCAAAGACGCACAGCATACCCGCGCAGAACAACAAAACAAAAATATCCTCTTGTCGGACAAAGCCGAAATCGACACCAAACCGCAACTGGAAATTTTTGCCGATGACGTGATTTGTTCACACGGTGCAACCGTTGGCCAACTGGACGAAGACGCCCTGTTTTACATGACGGCACGCGGTATTAATCGCATCGACGCAACGCGTTATTTGATCCATGCCTTTGCCGCCGATAATTTACGCCTGATAGCGCATGCCGAGGTGGCAACCTGGATGGCCAATCTGATTAATCAGCAGTTAAGGTGATGACATGACGACAGAATCGAATCTGATGCCCTGGAATGCGGCCATCATACGCAAAGAATTTCCGCTGTTGAATCAGTCCATTAATGGGCATCCGCTGATTTATTTCGACAACGCCGCGACCACACAAAAACCACGCATGGTGATTGACGCGGTCAGCCGTTATTATTCGCATGACAACGCCAACGTGCATCGCGGCGTACACGCGCTCAGCGCGCGCGCGACCCTGTATTATGAGCAGGCGCGCAGCAAGGTTCATCGTTTTATCAACGCCAAAACCGCCAACGAATGTATTTTTGTACGCGGAACCACCGAAGGCATCAACCTGGTGGCGAACAGCATGGTGGCTGCGCGCATCAATCCGGGTGACGAAATTTTGATCACCACCATGGAACACCATTCCAATATCGTGCCCTGGCAGATGGTCTGTCAAAAAACCGGTGCCGTGTTGAAGGTCGCACCCATTTCATATTCCGGCGAAGTGCAACTGGATGAGTTTGAGCGTCTGTTAAGCAACAAAACCAAATTCGTGTCGATTGCCTACGCGTCCAATGCGCTGGGTACAATCAATCCAGTTAAAAAAATGATTGAAATGGCGCATGCCCGTGGTGTACTGGTTATGATTGATGCAGCTCAGGCGGCACCCCATTTGACCATTGACGTTCAGGATCTGGATTGCGATTTTCTCGCTTTTTCGTCGCACAAAATGTACGGCCCGACCGGTATCGGCGTATTGTGGGGCAGAGAGGAATTGCTGGAATCCATGCCGCCGTATCAGGGCGGGGGTGAAATGATCAATCACGTCAGTTTTACCGAAACCGAATACGCGCCGCTGCCGCATAAATTTGAAGCTGGCACGCCGGATATCGCCGGCGTTATCGGCCTTGGGGCTGCCATTGACTTTTTATTGTCCATGGATCTGGCTGACATTGCCGCCTACGAAGATCATCTGCTGAAATACGCGACCTCTGCTCTGGAATCGATCAAAGGCTTTCGCGTGATCGGCACGGCTCAACACAAAGTGCCGGTTCTGTCTTTTATCCACGGCAGCATTCATTCCCATGATATCGGCACCATCCTCGACAGCGAAGGCATTGCCATTCGCAGCGGTCATCATTGCGCCATGCCCTTGATGGATTTTTATGAAGTCGCCGCCACCACGCGGATTTCCCTGTCTTTATATAACACCGTTCAGGAAATTGATCGTTGTATGAATATCCTGGCCAAAGCGCAAGAGGTATTCGCATGAGTATGGATTTGCGCGAGTTGTATCAGGAAATCATCATTGATCACAACCGTAACCCGAGAAACCATCACATAATGGAAGACGCCACGGCGACAGCCAATGGCTACAATCCGCTGTGCGGCGACAAATTGACGGTGTATTTGAACGTGGCCGATGGCCTGGTCAAAGACATCAGTTTTGTCGGATGCGGTTGCGCAATTTCCCAGGCGTCGGCATCGTTGATGACCTCGGCCTTGCAGGGTAAATCGGTTGAGGAGGCGCGTACGTTGTACGAGCGTTTCCATGTGTTGCTGACCCACAGCGAAGAAGGCGATTGGCGCTCCCTCGACAAACTGGCTGTGCTGGCCGGCGTGCGAGCTTATCCTGCGCGGGTTAAATGCGCAACACTCGCCTGGCATACCTTTAATGCTGCCTTGAACAAACCCGACAGCGTTGTCAGTACGGAGTAAGTCATTATGTTTGGTTTGAAGAAGAAAACAGTGGATGCCGATGCCTTGAAAGAGCAAGTGATTCTGGGCTTGAAAACGGTGTTTGATCCGGAAATTCCGGTCAATATTTATGATCTCGGCTTGATTTACGATATCGCCATTAACGACGAGCAACACGTTCATATTCAAATGACCTTGACCAGCCCCGGTTGCCCGGTGGCGCAGACCTTTCCCGGTACGGTGGAACAAGCGGTCAATCTGGTGGATGGCGTGAATGATTGCACGGTGGAACTGGTCTGGGATCCGCCATGGACGCAGGAACGCATGTCGGAAGTCGCACGTCTGGAACTGGGGATGTTTTACTGATGTCCTGGCAACCTTCCGCCAGTCTGGATACTCTGCGTCAGCGTGCTGCCTTGATGGCAGCGATTCGTCAATTTTTTACGGAACGTGCATATCTGGAAGTCGAAACGCCGGTGATGGCGCGTTTTGGCGTGACGGATGTGTATTTGAGTAACATGAAAGCGATGTTTCGCAATCAGTCTTATTGTCTGCAAACCTCCCCTGAATACCATATGAAACGCTTGCTGGCTGCGGGCAGCGGCGCTATTTTTCAAGTGGCGCGGGTGTTTCGCGATGATGAGCTGGGGCGTTGGCATAATCCCGAATTTACCTTGCTGGAGTGGTATCAATTGGGGATTGATCATCATGCCTTGATGGATGAGGTTGATGCCTTGCTGCGCAGGATTTTGTCTTGCCCGCCTATGCTGAGAAAAACGTATCAGCAGGTGTTTTTGGAGGTTTGCGAGCTGGATCCGTTTACGGCCAGTCTGGATCAATTCCGCGCGTGTTTGTCGCGTTTTGATCTGGACAGGGTGTTGCCGCTTGAGGAAACGGACCGGGATCAGTATTTGTTTTTGCTAATGAGTCATGTGGTGGAACCGGCGTATGCAACGCTGGATACGCCACTGGCGGTGTATCATTTCCCGCCGTCTCAGGCCTCGCTGGCGCAGGTGAATGATGCTGTGGCGGAGCGTTTTGAGGTGTATTTTCGCGGAGTTGAGCTGGCGAATGGTTTTCATGAATTGACGGATGTCGCGGCTCAGGCGGCGCGTTTTGCTGCGGATAACCGGATGCGGCAAGAGAAGGGATTGGAGTTGGCGGCGCCTGATGAGTATTTGCTGGAGGCGTTAACCCATGGTTTGCCTGGTTGTAGCGGGGTAGCGTTGGGGGTGGACCGCTTGATGGCCCTGGCGTTGGGGACGGAGTCGATTGCCGACGTGCTGGCGTTTGAGTTTGCGCGGGCGTAATACCTGGGACGAACTCGCTGCGAACGGGTAGGTTGGGCCCTGGCCCAACATGGGTTTACCCTGAAAGATCGTTGTTGGGCCAGGGCCCAACCTACGCGTTCTTAACAGGCAACTTCCCTGCCCTCACTCCATCAACCCATCCACCTTCGCCGCACAAATAAAATCATTCAAAGACAAGCCCTTCAAGGCATGCGTCATAAAACGGACATGGCAATAATTATAGCCAACTTCCAAATCCGGATGATGATTTTCCGTATTCGCTATCCACGCCAGCGCATTCACAAAGGCCATGGTTTCGTAAAAATTGGCGAACGCATACGAGCGTTTGATTTCGCGGCTGTCATTGATCACTTCCCAGTTTTTATCCAGTTGCGGCATCAGATTGGCTACTTGTTCCGCGCTCAAGGCCTGTCCGATTCCCTCGCAGGATTCGCAATGTTTTTGACGTAATTCACTCATGTTTTTTCCTTGTTAAAGACAAAGCGGCAGTGTATCAAGAAAGCGTTGCGTATGCTCCGGCTTTCCGATACTGACGCGCAAGTGCCTGGGCATGCCGTAGGCGGTCAATGGACGAACAATAATACCGTGTTGCAGCAATTTTTGGTACACCGGCAACGCGTCCTGGCCACAATCAAAGGTGATAAAATTGCAAGCAGACGGGATCTGCTCCAGCCCCAGTTCTGCCAGACCATCACGCATGCGAATCATGCCCGCTGCATTCAAGGCCAGGGTATCACGCACAAATTGCTGATCCTCCAGCGCCCGGCAACCTGCCGCCATTGCAACCTGATTCACCATAAAAGGTAATTGTACCCGTTTGAGCAGATCGCTGATATTTTTCTGTGCAATCGCATAGCCCAGACGCAAGCCAGCCAGGCCATAAATTTTCGAAAAAGTCCGGGTGATAACCAAATTGGGATAGTCATCCAGCAAAGCCAGGGCCGCCGGTTCGTTTGCCGGATAAGCAAATTCATAATAGGCTTCATCCAGCACCACAATGGTCGATTTGGGAACCCCGTCCAGCAGCCGTTTTATCTCGCCTGGTGCTATCAAAACGCCGGTGGGATTGTTCGGATTGGCCAGAAATATGATGGCCGTATCACGGCAACAAGTGTCAATCATGGCGGAAATATCTACCTGCCAATCAGTCGTAATCGGCGTCAATTTGCAAGGAATTCCGAGTGTTTGCGCCTGAATTTGATAGGTTGTAAAAGCTTTGTCATGGGTAAGGATGTGTTTATCCTGTTGCAAAGCAAACAGGATCATCAGCAAGCCGTAAATACAATCCGAGCCGTTGCTTAGAGTCAACTGATCGTCACTAATATGCAAATGCCGGCTTAACTGCGCTGTCAGAGGATGCAACGAAGGGCTGGGATAAGTTGCAACATATTGCCCCGATAAATTGGCCAGCGCATCGCTAACCAGCGGACTGCAACCCAGGGGATTTTCATTACTGGCCAGCTTGATAATGTCCGAAATCCCCTGATCGCGCGCCAACTCTTCAATTGACTTTCCGGGGACATAAGGATGCAGGGTTTTAATCCCGCTGTGTGGTAACTCACTGTAATCGAACGACAAGCTCTTCTCCTGATATGAATGCCGGTTTATCTTACCCCGAGAGGAGCGGTAAATCTATTTATACTGTTGGGATTGTCTGGCTGTATGTATTATACTACCCGCGATAATTGCATGTTGTGAATTAAGCCTCCATTGCGCCCTCAACAGATTTACATGAGAACCCCTATGTCTGGAATTCGAAAATTAATGGCTTTGGCCATGTTGATATTATTGGTTAATGCCACAAGTGCCGCGAAGCGGGAAATTGCCATTACCATTGATGATTTGCCTTTTGTCGGTGAGGGTAAAAACTTTCATTTGGAAAAAATCATCAGCACGCTTAAGGCACGCGAGGTCACGGTGACCGGTTTTGTGATTGCCGGGAATGTTCGGGAAAATAACTGGCCGGTATTGCGCAAATTTAAAGCGGCGGGTTTCGGCCTGGGCAATCATACCTTGACCCATATGAATTTGAATCAGGTCAAAACAGAGGCTTATGTTCATGAAATCGAGGAAGCGGACAAACGTCTGCAACCGGTTTTGACGGAGCCGAAATATTTTCGTTATCCGTATCTGGCGACCGGTAATGGCAAAAAACGGGAAGAAATTCAGCAGGTTTTAACGGACAATAACTATCGCACAGCGCCGATCACCATCGACAGTAATGATTTTGTTTTCAACAAGATTTTGTTGACGGTTCCGGAAAAAGCCCGGCGGAAACACATAGAAATATTGAAGCTGGCCTATCTGGATTTTATCTGGCAACAAACCTTGCTGGCGGAAGAAAAAAGCCATTATTCCCGCAAAGATGATCAGGCTCAGATTTTGTTGATTCACGCCAATTTGTTAAACGCATATTTGTTGCCGGATATTATTACTTTATATCAACAAAACGGATTCACCTTTGTGAGCCTGGAAGAGGCCTTGAAGACGAGGGAGAAGCACAAGAAGGCCTGAGCGTATCTGTTTACCCCTGGACACTCCGGCTCCTCTGCATCGCCGCAACGCGCTTCAGCAGATTCATATTACTGGCAGCCAAATGATACAAACTGGCCATCGTTGCCTGAAACAAGGCGTCAAATTTTTCGCGGGTCTCTTTGAGCTGCACCTCATTCGGCATATCCACTCGGGTTTCTTCGATGACGCGACGCATGGACTTTAGATCAAACGCGCTGTATTGATAGTAGATTTTATCCTGATAAATCTGCTTCGGAAATATCAAATTTTTGGCAACGTCGGAAACGTTAATCTGGGACAGGGTTTTGGACGGATTTTTCTCATTCGCGCGTTTGATAAAATTGATCTTGTTGAGGTAAAAAAATTCCTGAAAAACGCCGGATATCGAACTGTTAACCAGCGAACAATTCACAACAGGAAGCCCCAAACCAACGCTGTTCAGAAACAACAGATCAAACAAATTTTTGATATAGCATTCCAGTTCTTCTTCTTTATGATCCTGCAGCGAGTCAACAATAAAGCTAAAATCAAGTCCGCGTTTACAGCTGCTGAGGCGCCGGTGAGAATACCAGACAACATACAGCAGACCCTCCCAGGGCACAGCAAAATAATTTTCAGCCAATGAATTTTGAAAGCGTCTGATTTCTTTGACCAGGGAAGGGGTTATCACATCGGGTAAATTGGGCTTGAGGCAAACGGCTATTCCTTGAGAGTCAATTTCTTTGACAATTAATAATTCGACATCATTATCATTTATTTTCATCATGCATCCAGCCTTTTTAAATGCATACGGATCTTATTTATAGCCAAAAAAAATACAATTGTCCATTATTTATTCAATTTGAAATGCGATTCAGGTGAGTACATTACCCTTGACGAAGATGCTTGATGAGCAAGACAAGCCAGATAAACGCCGCATTAACGCAGGCAACCAGGATGGCAGCGGAGGCCAGATCTTTGGCCAGGCCGGACAGTTCGTGTCGTTCCAGACTGATGCGATTGATGGCAGTTTCGATGGCGGAATTGAGCAGTTCCATCATGATGATCAACAGGATAGCGCTGATGAGTAAAATATACTCCACAGCGGATGGCTTGAGTAAAAAAGCGGCAGGAATGGCGATGAGCAACACAACAAGCTCAACCCGAAACGCCCATTCAGATTGCCAGGCTTTGCAGAGTCCGTTCCAGGAGTATAGAGATGCCTGATAGAGTTTTTTGAAAAAATAAGTCATGGGATGTCCGTATCTGAAATACAGCTATAATATCGAATGAGAGCGGGATTGCAAGATGGGGACGGACCGGGTCCGTCCCCAAAACGCTTCTGCTCTCGTGCATGCAAGCCCGGAGATCAGCAATGGAGTGGTATAGTTACATTAAACGGGTTATAATTTGATCAACGAGTCGATTTTAAATTCATTTAATGGGAAAATATAATGGCAGCCAATCCATCCGTTATCACTGATTCCGATTTATTAAACCAGGCAAGAAACCTGTTTTTGCAGCAAGAGCCTGTGCATGACAAAGAACAGTTGCTGACAGCATTTGACGACGCGGCAAGCTCCATTTCTACGGAGACGCTGGAACGTCTGATCCAGCTCCTGCAAAATAATATCGACGCCAACGATTATACCGGAAGACGCGATGCCACAAGCCCGATTGATAGCCTTTTTGAAATCCCGGCGATTTACAAATCGCTGGGCAAGCTAATAGATTTGGCTGTTGCCCACTATGCCGGTGTTGTTCAGGAAAAAGGGATTGAATCCTTTCTGGATGAAGGAGTGCTGCATGTAATAAACGCTAAAAATACGGAAGATGAAAAAGCCCGGCTTAGACTGGTTTATACCGATGTTATACTTGATGAATACCGTTTTAACAGGTTGATTGGCGATACAGAAAAACCGAGCAATTTTAAGTTTTGGAACGGGATAAAACATTACGATCGGTACCCGCAGGAAAAATATCTGGCGAACCGCTCAGTCTGTGATCGCCTGGATATTGACTTGATTCTGAATAATCAACATTACCTGAATGTGCCGATAAAGAAAATTATCACCGACCGGGGCCGTAGCTTACCCGGTGTGGTTGAGATTGATTACGGTTCTCGCCGGGCGATGCAATACGATCCCGAGACGCGTCAATGTGTTCTCATGGGAGACGAGCGTTCTGATTTCAAGGATCTGGTTCAGGCAAGCGATCGAGGATCCAGTCCGCTTAATCTGTGTACCAGTAAGATATCCAACTGTCATGTGCTATTGGCTCGTGACAGCAAAAACCGGATCTTTATGCTGCATATACCACCGGCGGCTGTTAACGATGTAGGTCCCTCTTTTTGGACGCTATCAGATCAACCGGCATATATCGAGCTTGCTCAATCACGTGCTCATCCAGCTCTGGGCTTGAAAGATGACAGCATTGATGTTGTTGTTGTGGATAGACAAGGGCATTTTAATGAAGAAAAACTGCGAGCCGTGCTTTCTCGGGTAAACGTCAAGATTAACAGTCTGACTGTTAGAAAGGCAGAGTTTGTTGACGAAGAACCGGGCGTGGAGATATCCGCAGAAGAGCTGAAGAAAAGAACCGAGGCGGTTGTTTACGGCGTATGTTATTTTCCGGAAAGTGACAAGCTACTTGTTGTTTCTTATTGTCTGGTGGCCAAAATGATCGAAATCGAACATCCGTTTCCAATTCGTGCAGCAGAACTGGAAATCGATAGTCCGGTTGAAAGCAGCGTAATACCACCGCCTTAAAAACCTGAACCGGGATGGGGTCGCCAGGCACCCGCAAATCCTCGGCAAATCCTCGGGGACGGACCGGGTCCGTCCCGGACCGTCCCCCAAAACATTTGTTAGTGCGAATCGGTTTTTTCGTGAACGTTTGCCTGCCCGTCTGCGTTACCGAATTTATGTATTCTCGATATTTGTATGCGCTTACTATAATGACTCGCCCCTCTTCGGTAACGCAGACGGGCAGGCAAACGTTCACGTAAAAAAACAAAAAAAAACTGGGGACGGTCCGGGACGGTCCGGGTCCGTCCCGGACCGTCCCCAAAACAAATCCTTGCATCTATTTTCCTGTGGCGTTATTCTTGCGCCCGCAATCCAACATGTGAACAATGGACTAATCATTATGACAACTCATCAGGGGTTTTCTCTCTTTGATCTGCTGCTGACCCTGGTATTCGTGTCGGGTACGGCGCTTGGTCTTGTGACGCAGCAATGGCAGATAACGCGTTTATTCAATAGCAGTTTGTACAATTCCCATATTCTCATCGCGCACGACAATACCGCTGAGCACAGCCGTGTTTTGTAAGGACAGGCAAGCCGGTATGAGTTTGGTGGAGTTGATGCTGAGCATGGCCTTGTCCTGTTTGTTGATGTCTGTCTTGTTTCAGATGTTCTTCAGCAGTAAAAATCAGTACGGTTTTGCCGAAAAAACCCTGGAAAGGGAGCTGGAGTTACAACAAGTCAGCGAATTGCTGCGCGATAGTAGTCGCCGCGCCGGGTTTACGCCGTGCCGGGCAATCCAGTATTTGATCAGCGCGGACAGGCGCAATGCGGACAACAGATTGAACGCCGTCACCTGGAAAGCAGGGCAGTTGCAGCTGGCTTATATGAGTGATGAGCTTCGCCTGGTGCGTGATATCCTCGGCCCAACGCGTCTGCGAATTGAGGGATCCGCGTTGATTCCAGCTCATCATCCCATTCTGATCGCCGATTGTTTTTACGCCGAAGTGATCAACGCCACGCACAGTCAACGCAGCGGAAACGATGTGATCGTCAGCCTCGATCGGGCGCATCATTTTCCTTATTCCACACCTGTTTATGTGGGCGAATGGATAGAGGAACGTTTTTTTACTCGCCAGAAAACCCTGTTTTACGATGCCAATCGTGCTGAAAAACTGACGGAACATGTGTCCGATTTAAGCGCCGAGCTGCTGCCATCGCATTTGTTACGCCTTCGTTTGCAGGCGGATAAAGGCGAGCCATGGCTGCTGGAAACCCGACTCAGGACGATTTAATGCTGCGACAGCGTGGGTCTTTGTTGTTCATGGCCATTATGTTGACCGGGCTGTTGTCGCTGCTGGTCTTGTCGCAAATGCAGTTGATTTTGCTGCATATCAAGGCCGTGAATCAGGTGATTGATCGGCACAAAACGCTGGCGGAACTGGAACAGGCGGCGCAGCGTTTGTTGTTGCGGGACAGAGCGGATTGTGTGCAACGGGGCGATGATCCCAATGTCTCGATTGCGCGTTTGAAGCGCCAGGATGGTTGTTTGTATCACGAGCAGGCGCGCTCGTATCGCTATCGAATGGAGGATCTGGGGGTGATTCCCTGTTTGTATTCGGTGGTGAAGGGCAAAAAATTTGGCAGTCATCACTGGCGATTGACGATTGCAGCGGCCAGCGGTCAGTTGTTGCAATTGCGTTTTGCCAAAACGGCAGCGTACCTGCCTTGTGAACGGCATGTGGAATCGGGCATCAAAACTGGTATTTTAAGCTGGCGGAGTTTAGGATAGGGGGAGTACAGGTTTTTGGACAAAGGAATGACCTTTATCACAAAGGAACGCCTCATCGCGTTTCAATATTGGCCACAATTGATTACCGTGTTGATCATCGCCCTGGCGTTTATTGGCTACCGTTATTTCGCCTATTACGATACGCGATCGAACGACGCCTATGTATCGGCCAACGTGATCAACGTAGCCCCCCTGGTTTCCGGGCCAATTTCCCGTATTTATGTGAAAGAAAACCAGGCCGTCAAACAAGGCGACAAGCTGATCGAAATCGATCCCAGGCCTTATTTATATGCCCTGCGCAAGGCCAAAGCTGATCTGAAACTGGCAGAAATCAGCTACGAAAACGACAAATACAATGTCAACATCGCCCAGCAGCGCCTGGAGCAAATCCACTCCGCCCTGAACCTCAGTATTGAGCATTTCAAACGCTATCAAACTTTGACCAAACAGGGTGCCATGCCGGAAATTCAGTTGCTTGACGTGGAGGCCAAGGTCAAGGAGCAGGAAGCGCAGCTTTTGGCTGCCAATCAAGCCCTGAACATCGCCCAGAAAAATCTCGATGACAATGAAGTGCTGGCTGCGATGGCTGTGCGTGACAAAGCGCAATATCAATATGATCACACAACAGTTTACGCGCCAACCAACGGATTTATAACCAATTTCAATTTGCGCCACGGTCAATACATCGCAGTCGGACAGGGGCTGTTTGCCTTGATTGAGAAACAACATTGGTGGGTTGTGACCCGTTATCGCGAAACGGCCATTCGCTTGATCAAGCCCGGCGACAAAGCCAAAATCATGCTTGATATGTACCCGGGCAAAGTGTTTTATGGTCATGTGGAAAGCATCGGTTGGGGGATTAACCGGGTGCAATCCGGCAACATGGCGCAGTCGACCCTGGTGTATCTGGAAGCGACAGAAGACTGGATTAAAATTGCCCAGCGATTCCCGGTGCGCATCGTTTTCGATGAGCTGGATCCGGCGTATCCCCTGCGCATAGGCGCCACCGCAACCACCATTACTTACCGGTGAACCTGTGCTGATTTGGCCGGAAACCCTGGAAAATCGCGCTGCCATACGCACAGCCCTTGCCTGCATCACGGCCATCTTGCTGGCTTTCGCCCTGCATACCGACAAACCCTATTGGGCAGGCATGACGGTGGTTGTGGTGGCCAATTTGTATACCGGCAGCATCATCGACAAAGCCATCATGCGTATATTCGGCACGATCATCGGTGCCTGGCTGGGATTTTTTATTGCCCGATACATCGCCAACAGCTTTTTTTTGTATTTCATCATCAATTTTTTTCTGGTCGCCATTGCGGTTTATTATTACAACTTCAGCAAGTACGCTTATGCTTATTTATTGGGTGCCATCGGTGGATTCATTGTGATCTCGGAATTGGCGATAGATCCTGCGCAATCGTTCTGGATAGCCGTCTGGCGGCCGATTGAAATCGGTCTGGGGGTGCTGGTGTCGGCGGCCTTTGCATTTTGTGTGTTCCCCAATCGCATAGAAGACAGCGTGATCAAAGAGGTCAGGTCTATTTTCGCCGACATTGACCACTTGTTGTTAAACATGGACAAGTTGTTGGTGAAGGGCGATTTGAGTCTGTTGCCGCAGATGGTCGCCGCCAATTTGTCCTTGAAAAAACGCATACGCAAGGCCATGGATATGCTGGGATTTATGCGCCATGAGGTAGGCTATCAACGCTCAATCATGAACAAGCACCGGTTTTTGCTGGATTCCTGTTACAGCGCCAGCCGTGCAATCAGTTATTTTCTGGCCTCGAATCAGTTTGAAGACAGCGAGATGCCGAAGGATTGTTTGCCGATTGAATCTTGCCTGACGGTGATTCGACAGGATTTTACGGAGGTGCAGGCGCTTTTTTTTGAAGGGTCTGTATCGACCTCAGCTCAAAGCGGACAGGCACTGGCAGACTTTGACGCGCAGATGGCGCAGTTGGGCAAGTTGTCGTTGCAGGCGCATCAACATTGTTTGCTGGTCGCCCATTTTTTGCGGCAGATGACGGCGCTGTTATGCCAGTTACGCAGCAGTCTTGTCAGCGGCGGCAGGGCATTGCCGGCGCACAAGATCATCAGCGCCCAGGAGCAATTGCGCCGGGATCCGGATGTGATTATTCACAGTGTCAAAGCTGGACTCGCCGCCATTCTGGCGCTGGCTTTTTGGTTATTGAGCAACTGGCCGGGCGGTTTGAACGGTATCGTCAGCAGCATTGTGATTTCTATCCGCAGGCATTTGTATGAAATGCATAACATCAGCGCCTTTCGTTTGCTGGGCTGCATCCTCGGCGGCGGCGTTGCCCTGGTCAGTTTGTTTTTTTTCTCCCTGAATTTGTATTTGTTTTTGCTGATTGTTTTTTTCTCGGTTTGGGCCTTCAGTTTGTTTTCTTTCAAGCAGGTGAATTATGCCTATATTGGTTTGCAGGCCAATTTCGCGCTGGTGATTGCCATGGCTCAGGCGGGTGGGCCGCCCTTGAGTATCGTGCCGGCGATGGAGCGTCTGGGTGGGGTGGTGATTGGTATTGTCGCCAGCTTTCTGGTCGCCAATGTGTTGTGGCGCACCAATTTGCTGACGATGTTGCAGCGTCAGTTGCGTAGTTTGAGGGCGCGTATTTTATCCAACATTCGTTATGTGTTGGCGCGAGATAAAGCGGATTATTCTTTTTATGATTTGATCAGTGCCTCCTGGTTGTGTCGGTCGTTGCTGGATGTGTTGCCGGTGGCGGATGCGTCGGCGCAGATGACGGCGAGGCAGCGGCAGATTCATCAGGCGAGAGCGGAGCATGAGGCCCTGGTGTTGATGCAAGTGACGGTTAACAATGTGCTGGAGAGCGTGGATCAGGAGCAAGCGCGGCGAACAGCGGCGGACTTGTCTATTGATTTGCCAGCGCTGGAGGATGGGGTGGCGGCAATGCTGGATGCGCCGCCATCAACGGGAGATGTGGCGGCTTTGCGCCAGGCCTTAAGGGATGCGTTGTCCTTGGTGATGTCGGCACCGGATGTGGATTCGCTGGCGCGGGAGAATTGTTCAGCGTATTTGTATGCGCTGGATCAGATGACGCACACCTAAAACCCTCCACCCACACAACTCGCGCAAAAACTATCGATAAACAACGCAACATGCTCCAGATTTTTCATCGGAACCTGATTTTTCTCGCCCGGTAAAATCGTGACGGTGTACGTCAAACTGCGCTTTTGAGCGTTGTACGAAGGCTCGGACAATTGCACCACAATATTAACCAGTTTGTTTTTCAACAGATGCAATTCAATGGCGCTCATGGCAGCGTTGGGCGGTACTTTGTTGAAGCTGCCGGCTTTTTTGCTGTCTTCCCAATGACTGATGAATTTGGAGGTAGGATAAAGGCCGGTAATGCGGGTAGGGCGGTCGGAAAAATATTGTACATAATTATCCACGCCTTTCAGTTTCAACAGATACTGACCGGGTTTGTCTTTGATGGGTGTCAGGGTACCGTGTTTGGCAATCTGGACAAACAATAAATTAACCGGTGCCTTTTTGGCGGCAGCGGCAGGTTTGGCGGCCAGCGTCCAGGTGGACGTCAGGGCTGTAGCCAGCAGGGTAAGGGTGAGCAGAATTTTTTTCATAATGATTTGGACCTCTCTCTGTTACTGGATAAGGAGTCATCAACGGATGGCTTTGAAGCAGGTTCCGCTAAAAACAAAGCGCTGTGTTGAATGAGGAGCATTGCTTCACTGCGAGGAGATGTTGCTCCTTCCGCTAAAGCTGGTTCTTCACGTTCCGAGTCGCTGCTTGATGAGCTATTATAGCTTGATTCGGCAGAATTTAAACCCTCGCCGGTTCCATAACGTGTTGAATTAGCGGGATTCAGGGGGGCTGTTTCTTCGTCTGAACTGTCCTCATAATCAAAATCAAAGCGCTCGCCTTCTTCCACATATTGCCCTGGTTGAAAATAAGCTATCAATTCGTTAGCCATATTGGTAATGGCCTGCCATAAGGCCGGGCCTTTCAAACCGAGCAATTGCAGCATGATGATGAGGCTGGGCAGGGCGATCAGAGTGGACCACAGGGCCGTTTGTTCGTTAATGATCGATTGCCCCAGCACATCAACGGCATTGGGCGATAAATAATAGGTATTGAGGAAAGACATGCTCAACGAGGTCAGCGCCGTGACACTCAGCAGCTTGAGCGCCCAGATGGCATCCGCGCGGGAATCGCGATGGGGTCTGGCGAAAATCACAGCGCCGGCCACACCGGCACCCAGGGTGATGGCCATGCGTGTGTAGAACTCGGCATTGGCCTCTGGATTGGCGCCGGCGGCAATCATGCTGTTCAGGGTCAGGCTGTGGATGTTGCTGGCGGTGTCGATGATGGCCGATACAGCTTGCGTAAACGGGTGAGTGGCGAAGCGATTGAGGGCGGATTTTATCCGATCCGGGTCGGCTTTGTTGGTGATCAAAAAATCGTTTTGAATGGATTGGAGCATGCCCAGTGCAAGGCAGGCGAGGATGATGGGCCAGGCTGCCCAATTGGAAATCTGCACATCGGCAGAACGGGATTCACCTTTGATTGCCTGGATGACGAGGGTGAGAATCTCCATGATCATCGGCAGGGTAAAATTGGTGACGCTTAATCCGCTCATGGTCGAGTTGGCGAGGCGATTCGGAACCGCCAGGGATGTGCTGCCTGCCGCATGCAGCGAACCAAGCAGGGTCATCGGGCCGGCAACCAGGGGCATTTCGTAGCGCGACAGGACGCGCGCAGCGGCTGGAACGGCTTTGGGATAGCCTTCCATAATGGTCATGAGCAGGCCAAAAAGCGCGTTGGACGCGACAAAGGCACTGCCGGTGGGAACGAGCATTCTGCCCGCGAGGGCTGTGCCGTTTTCGTAAATGCGTTGCAGGTTGGATTCTTCTGGCAGTGCAGGGCCAATCAGGGATTCTTCGTCGTTGATCACGGGAGCGGATGTGGATAAAAGAATCAGTTCTGTGGAGTGATACATATGCGTTTCCATTGAAGGTGATGGGTTATTTTACCATTAAAAGATTAAGTGCGTATTAAGCAGAGCATTTGAGCCGCGACATGTTGGGCCAGGGCCCAACCTACCCGTTCACAGCAAGATCAAGGAAAATTGCACCTTTGGGCCACCAGGATCTCGCTGCAAACGGGTAGGTTGGGCCCTGGCCCAACATGTCGCGACACCGAGTTGTACTGACAGCTGATCAGCGCGGTTTTGGACGCTTGTCTTCCCGCTCACCCTCATCTTTTTTCCCACGATGAAACACCGACAAACTCCCCGGGCCTGATAATCTTTTACCTTTGATCGCCTCGTCTATCATGTTCCCCAGCGCCACCTGGCTGGCCGTACCGCCCAGCAGTCCGCGGATTTTTCGCACCAGCCACAGTCGGCTGCGCAATTGGCGGATATATTGCAATTCGGGGCGGGGTGGTTGATGAATGCCGTTGCCGCTGATGGCTCGTTTCAGTTCCCGTAATTGTGGCATGCTCAGTTGAGGATGCGTGTGCAGGAAATGTTTTACACAGCGTTGTGCCATCTGCTTTTTCATTTTTAATGTCAGTTGCGTGTCTTCCCCAACATCGCGCAACAAGTCGATCAAATCGTTCACGTGATCAACCTGGCCCGCTCGCTCGATATGATGAACCGGAATGCGCGGATTTTTAATCTGAGCCTTTTTCACCGTAGACAGATGGCGGTACGTCAAGGTTTTATCGACGCCTTTTTTCAGCAAATGCCGGGCAATCCAGGCAGGATTGGCGCGAATATTGGCGTCTACTTCCCGTTCCGGATGGTCATGCAGTTGTTTAAGCGCGACATCCAGCGGTTTTTCGCCTCGCGCATTAGGCTGATTGGCAAACTCGCGAAACGATTTCCATATGACCGGGCTGTATTCACCGAGACGAATGGCAACATGCAAGGGCGTATCGCCGGGCTGAATACCCTCAGGCTGGTTGAGCGCTTGATACTGATCCATTCGCTGCAGAATGCTGGGAGCCACTTCCGCTTTATACGCTTCTGGAACCTTGATTAACAGTTCATTTATCAGGGCTTCGTGTTCACCTTCACTCATGTTGCTGATGAATTGACGAAACTCGGGCATGGACAACAAGACCACGCGCAGACGTGCCAGTCGTTCCAGAACCGCCTGAGCGATCATGGCTTTGTTAGCCCTGTCCACCGGAATATCCGGGTCGAAAGAGGTGCTGATGGCGTCCTGGATCAAGCTGGTCGGCATGAGGATATGTTTGTAAAAGTTCCGCCATTTGGCCTGCTGGAAATCCGGTCGTTCATTGAGTGCCGAAAAGGCCCGAACCTCGTTCGAACTATAGGTTTTTTTATCACTGGGTTTGGTCAGATAGCGTTTTTTGGTTAACCAGTACCAAAAGCCGGAGTCTTGCAAGACCGGAAAATTTTTCAGGTCGCGTGCGGTAATTTTAAATGCGTTCTGACCATGGCGCCAATTGAACACCCGGGGGCCGAGGAAGGACATAATGCTGTCGGCCATTTTCATATCGGGGTCTATGGTTTGAAAAACCACATGCGGTTTGCCATTGCGTTCGGTGATATAAAACCCCAGATTCCCTTTGTGTAAATCGTCTTCTTCCAGGGTGAACGAGGTGGTTAAAATACTGGCCAGCGAATCCATATCGAGGGTGATTTTTCCATTTTGCTCTGCTTCAGCGAGCATGGGAAAAAGACCGGAGTTAAATTGATCAAAAAAATGGATGGGCGTGTCTTCAGGCTTTCGGATTGCTTTTGCTGTAAACGTGAGGTCGTTGCCCTGTTTTTTCAGTGTGAAAAATTTGGCATTTTCGTTTTCACGTTGCTTCGCTGAATAGCACAAATGCGCCGAGGCAAGACCCAGTATTTCGCCTTTCTCAC
>Ga0209066_10001131_pt1 | contig 36165 bp, 37 predicted proteins | sample All_14_2_FD_187198 | JGI IMG/M metagenome (GOLD analysis project Ga0209066, IMG submission 187198) | Freshwater microbial communities in response to fracking from Pennsylvania, USA - Allegheny Zone_MetaG_DW_15 (SPAdes) (version 2) ... | reverse complement strand
GGCTGAAGGTACCCAGTGGCTACCGCAGCACCTTGGTGCGGGACGTCCGCACGCAGCCGTTCATGAAGGGCGACACCGTGCGCATGAATGGCATCACGGTCACGGTGGAAGACACCACCGCGGACAAGGTGCCCACCACGGTGCTGTTTCGCTTCCCGGACTCGGTTCAAAGCGCGCACTGGCAGTTCTTCGTGTGGCAGGAAGATGGCGTGCGGGCCATTCAGCCACCTGCCATCGGGCAATCGATCGAGATCGCGTCCTACGATCTGAGTAAGGCGGTGATGCGGCTCGTCAACAAGTGAGGGCATCACCGCCCAACAAAAAGGCCACCTGCGAGGTGGCCTTTTTGATGTCCAGCGCACGCGGCGCAGGCTGATCTGTCAGTACACAAACGGGATCAGACGCTTGCGGCTCTTCTTGAACTGCGTGTAGGCCTCGCCCAGCGCTGTTTCAAGGGCTGTTTCTTCGACCTCGATGCGGTAGATGTAGATGGCCAGCGAGCCCACCACCAGCAGCAGCAGACTGCCGAAATTGCCCAGTGCCATGCCCATGCCGGCCATGGTCATCAGCGCGCCCAGGTAGGAGGGGTGACGCAGCCACTTGTAGGCACCGTTGTCAACCACACGGTGGTCATTGGCGATGGTGACCGTGTGCGTGAAGAACGTGCCCAGCACGCGCCAGCAATGCACACGCAGCAGCATGCCGGCCAGGATGACGCCCAGGCCTGCGTAGAACATCAGCGCGTCGTATTCGGGGGCCACACGCCAGGGCTGGATGAAGGCCATCACGAACGCGGCGATCTGCAAGATGCTGGCACCGATCGAGATCACCAGACCGGAGTATTTGTCGTCACCATCATGGCCAGCCGAGCGGGCCTTTTTGGCCTTGAGTTGCTGACCTTCCTTGTAGTAGGCCCAGGCCAGCAAGCCCCAGAAAGCGATCGCGTGAGGGAGTGTGAAAACGAGGGGCGTGGCTAATTCCATGACGGCTACTGCGTGTTTGACGGGTAGCGTATTGTTCCAGAGGCCCCCTCGCGCCTCGAGGAGGACTTTCCCACCCCACGAAAGCGGGGGCGCCAGGCGGACTCACATCGCAGGCTGGATCCAGCTCAGGTCGGCGTCCTCCTGCGGCACGCGCCATTTGAGCGAGCACCCCATGCTGGCATGCTGCTCGCCCGGCCCGTAGCCGTAGTGCGCGACCAGGCGCATGGCGTCGAACAACTCGCGCGGTGCATCGGCAGGAATGGGGTCCTTGCGGCCCTGGTCCAGGCGGCCCCGGTACTGCAGGCGCAGATCAGCGTCGAAACCGTAGAAGTCAGGTGTGCACACGGCGTCATAGGCGTGGGCCACTTCCTGGGTGTCATCGTGCAGGTAATGGAAGGGCAGGTCCCACTCGCGGGCAAACAGCTTCATGTTGGGGAAGCTGTCTTCAGGGTAAGCACGGTCGTCATTGGCATTGATGGCGATGGTGTGCACGCCCAGCAGTTGCAACTCGCGCGCATCGCGGATCAGCCGCGGCATCACCGCCTTGACATAAGGGCAGTGGTTGCAGATGAACACCACCACCGTGCCACGCGGGCCGGCAAGCTGCTTGAGCCCGTGGTAGTGGCTGTCCACCCCTTTGAGGCGGAATGAGGCGGCTTTCCAGCCAATGTCAGCGATGGGGGTACTCACAGCCATGGTGCGCTCCTTTCGGGCAGGGTCGGGTCAGAAAACAGACGGGAACTCTGGGTCAGGTACAGCCATCGCAGCGAGGTGCGCTTTCCGTGATGGAATCACACCTTGGGGCACCTGACAAGGGGGGATGTCCTGCCGCCTGCATGCACAAACGGGGCCTGCTGGCCGCCGCCCCTTATTGGAGCTGGGCGCGGCGCATTTCCATCAGCCGCAGGATCATGGGCGTGAGGATCAGTTGCATCGCCAGGTCCATCTTGCCCCCGGGCACGACGATGGTATTGGCCCGCGACATGAACGAGTCCCCGATCATCGACAACAGGTAGGGGAAGTCGATACCGCGCGGGTTGCGAAAGCGGATCACGGTCATGCTTTCGCCCGCCGTGGGGATGTCCCTGGCGATGAAGGGGTTGGAGGTGTCCACCACCGGCACGCGCTGGAAGTTGATGTCTGTTTCGCCGAATTGCGGGCAGATGTAGTGCACGTAGTCGTGCATGCGCCTCAAGATGGTGTCCGACACCGCCTCTTTCGAATAGCCGCGCGACTTGGTGTCGCGGTGGATCTTCTGGATCCACTCCAGGTTGATGATGGGCACCACGCCGATCTTCAGGTCGACATGGCGGGACAGGTCCACCTCTGGGGTCTTGACGCAACCGTGCAGGCCTTCGTAGAACAACAAGTCGGTGTCCACCGGCGTGTCGACCCAGGGCGTGAAGGTGCCGGGCTCCTGCTTGTAGGGCGCAGCCTCGGCCTCGTTGTGCAGGTAGAAGCGGGTTTTGCAGCGGCCCGATTCGCCATAGGCGCGGAACTGTTGCCCCAGCTCGACCCACTCGTTGGCTTCGGGGCTGAAGTGGCTGAAGTTGCGGTTGTCGCGCTCGGCCTGGGCCATCACGCCCTTCATCTCAACCCTGGTGTAGCGATGGAAGGCGTCGCCCTCGATGACGGCGGCGGTGACGCCCTCACGGCGAAAGATGGTGTCGAAGGTGGTTTTGACCGTGCTCGTGCCCGCGCCGCTGGAGCCGGTGACCACGATGATGGGGTGGCGTTTGGACATGGTTTGTTCTTCTGAAAAAGCGACTGCGATCAGGCCTGAGGTTGCACGAACAGCGAACGTGTCTTGAACAACTGCCAGGACACGTTTTCGTGCGGATCAGCGTGGTAGCTGACGATGCGCTCGATCTCGTCGCGCGAACCCAGGATGACGGGCACGCGCTGGTGCAGGGTGTCAGGCACCAGGTCCAGCAGGTCACTGGTGCCGTTCGAAGCCCTGCCCCCGGCCTGCTCGATCAGCATGGCCATGGGCGCGGCCTCATACATCAGGCGCAGACGGCCCGGCTTGCGTGGTTCGCGGGTGTCGCGCGGGTACATGAACACGCCGCCACGCGTCATGATGCGGTGCACCTCGGCCACCATCGAGGCCACCCAGCGCATGTTGAAGTCCTTCATGCGCGGGCCGCTCTCGCCGGCCACGCACTCGGCCACATAGCGCTGCACGGGCTTGTCCCAGAAGCGCTGGTTGGACATGTTGATGGCGAACTCGCGCGTTTGCACGGGCACCTGCACCTGCGCCTGGGTGAGCAGCCAGCGCGCGGGTTCGCCCGCCGTGCGGCCGCGGCGGTCGAGCGTGAACATCATGACGCCCCGCCCGCAGGTCAGCACCATCAAGGTGGCCGGGCCATAGAGCACGTAGCCTGCAGCCAGTTGCGCGCGGCCGGGCTGCATGTAGCTGGAGTCCATCGGGTCCACGCCACGATAGGTATGGGGCAGGATGGAAAAGATGGTGCCGATCGAGATGTTGGCCTCGATGTTGGACGAGCCATCCAGCGGGTCATACACCACCAGGTAACGCCCCTTGCGCGCATGGTCTGGCGAGAGCTGCTGGCGCTCATGTTCTTCGCTGGCCCAGCCTGCCACATGCGGGCAGGCAGACAAATGACGCGACATGATCTCGTCAGACAGCACGTCCAGCTTCTTCTGGGCCTCGCCTTGCGAGTTGGCACTGTCAGCCAGCCCATGGGCATCGGCCAGCACGCCCTGCTCGGCCACATCGCTGATGTGCGCGCAGGCCTGCGCCAGGGCTTGCAGCGTCTCCAGCATGGCCAGGGCATCGTGGGGCGTGGCGTCGTGCAGATGCTGAGCCAGTGCTTCTTGCAGGGTAATGTGGGGCATGCCGATCTTCCTGTTTGGTTTGTTTGTTCGCGTTTTTATTCAAGGTGCGGCCACGGCGAAGAGCCGGCTGCCACGGATGTCTGCCGCTTCGATGGTCGTGAGCTCTTCGGCACTCAAGACCTTGTCCCGATCAGCAAACAGGCGGCTGGCCTGGCGCAGGCGAGCACGATCCAATGCATTGCGCACGCTGCGCGCGTTGGCAAAGTGAGGCTGCTGCAAGCGGCGCTGCAGGTAATCTTCAAAGGCGGCTTGTGCGCCCTCGCCAAAGCGGTAGTGCTGCTTGCTCAGCATCCCATCGCCAATGTGCAGCAACTCGTCCACCGCATAGTCGGGGAAGGACAAATGGTGCGCGATGCGCGACGACATGCCCGGGTTGCTCTGAAAGAAGGTCTCCATGCGGTCGCCATAGCCGGCCAGGATGACGACCAGGTCATCGCGCTGGTTCTCCATCACCTGCAACAGGATCTCGATGGCTTCCTGCCCGTAGTCGCGCTCGTTCTCGGGGCGGTAGAGGTAGTAGGCCTCGTCGATGAAGAGCACGCCGCCCATGGCTTTTTTCAGCACCTCGCGCGTCTTGGGCGCCGTGTGGCCGATGTACTGGCCGACCAGGTCGTCGCGGGTCACGGCCACGAGGTGGCCTTTGCGGATGTAGCCCAGGCGGTGCAGGATCTGCGCCATGCGCATGGCCACCGTTGTCTTGCCCGTGCCCGGGTTGCCGGTGAAGCACATGTGCAGGCTTGGGCTTTGCGCGGCCAGGCCGTGCGCCGCACGCAGCTTGTCGATCACGAGCAAGGCGGCGATGTCGCGGATGCGGGACTTGACCGGCGCCAGGCCGACCAGGTCGCGGTCCAGCTCGTCCATCACGGATTCGACCTGGCTTTGCGCCAGCACGTCCGCGACAGAGCGCGGCACTGCTGCAGCGGATGCGGCGCCCCCTGCCCCATCGTCCTGACGTGCCAAGGCGGGCGCCGTGGCGCTGGTCTCGGGAGGCGTGCTGCCAGGGATGCGGTAGAGCGCGTTCATCATCAACCCTTGTAGCGTTCGCCTTCAGGCACACCCGTGGCGTACGAGCGGGTGCTGTAGCGCATGTTGCGGCCATCCATCTCCATGCGCTCCAGCGTGAAGCCTGGCTCAACGGTTGGGCGGTTCACGATGAAGCTCATGACAACGGTCTCCACGCCACGTGTCGAATCAAACGCCAGCATGCGGATGTAGTGCTGAGGGAAGGCCTGACGGCAACCCTTCAACTCCATCATCATGGCGGCGGCATCTTCGAGGTCGAAGTTGGGGTGGCCGTACATGTCCCAGTAGGTGTTGCGGGGGTGCGGGTCATCGGTGTACTCGATGCTCCACGCATAGCCCTTCTTGAGGCCGTAATCGATCTGCATGGCGATCTCGGCGTCCGTCAAATCGGGCAGGAAGCTGAACTGGCCTTGGGTCAAACGGCCTGTTGGGTTGGTCATCATGATGTGTGTCCTCCTGCTTTGACTTACATGCCCACCGACGGCGTCACGGCGTAGTCGCTCGTGTCGGTCGATGCATAGTTGAAGGTGATGTCGCCCCAGGTGTCGAGCGCCTGTTTCAGGGGGGAGCAAAAGCGCGCCGCGCTGGCCAGGATGTCGCGGCCCTCATTGAGCAAGTCACGGCCTTCGTTGCGGGCCTTGACCATGCATTCGAGCGCCACGCGGTTGGCCACAGCACCAGCCTGGATGCCTTGCGGGTGGCCGATGGTGCCGCCGCCGAATTGCAGCACGACGTCGTCACCGAACAGGTGAATCAACTGGTGCATCTGACCAGCATGGATGCCACCCGAAGCCACAGGCATGACCTTCTTGAGGTCAGCCCAGTCTTGCTCGAAGAACAGGCCGCGTGGCAAGTCTTGCCTGGTGATGCTGTCGCGGCAGACGTTGTAGTAGCCCTGCACGGTCATTGGGTCGCCTTCCAGCTTGCCCACGGCGGTGCCGGTGTGCAGGTGGTCGCAACCAGCCAGGCGCAGCCACTTGGCGATCACGCGGAAGCTCACGCCGTGGTTCTTCTGACGGGTGTAGGTGCCATGGCCTGCGCGGTGCATGTGCAGGATCATGTCGTTCTTGCGGCACCAGTTGGCCATGGACTGGATCGCTGTCCAGCCCACCACCAGGTCAATCATGACGATGACCGAGCCCAGTTGCTTGGCAAACTCGGCGCGCTCGTACATGTCTTCCATGGTGGCGGCGGTCACGTTCAGGTAGCTGCCCTTGACTTCGCCGGTCACGGCCTGCGCCTTGTTGACGGCGTCCATCACGAACAGGAAGCGGTCACGCCAGTGCATGAAGGGTTGCGAGTTGATGTTCTCGTCGTCCTTCATGAAGTCCAGGCCGCCCTTGAGGCCTTCATACACCACGCGGCCATAGTTGCGGCCCGACAGGCCCAGCTTGGGCTTGGTCGTGGCACCCAGCAGAGGGCGGCCGTATTTGTCCAGGCGCTCGCGCTCGACGATCATGCCGGTGGGCGGGCCCTTGAAGGTTTTCACGTAGGCCACGGGGATGCGGATGTCTTCCAGGCGGCAGGCCTTGAGCGGCTTGAAGCTGAAGACGTTGCCGATCAGCGAAGCGGTCATGTTGGCAATGGAGCCCTCTTCGAACAACACCAGGTCATAGGCCACCCAGGCAAAGTACTGGCCGGGGTTGTTAGGCACCTCTTCAACCTTGTAGGCCTTGGCGCGGTAGATGTCGCAGGCGGTGAGGCGGTCGGTCCACACCACCGTCCAGGTCGCGGTGGACGACTCACCGGCCACGGCCGCCGCGGCCTCGATCGGGTCCACACCCTCCTGAGGCGTGATGCGGAACAGGCAGAGGATGTCGGTGTCCTTGGGGACGTAGTCGGCGTCCCAGTAGCCCATCTGGCGGTACTTCAGGACACCTGCGCTGTAGCGCTTCTTTGCGTCGGTGATGACGCCTTCTTCCACGGGTTTGTTCATGGCTGGCTCTCTGAGGTGAGTTCAACAAGGGGGTTGAATTCAATGTAGGACGCACATGAACTAAGGTAAATTCAGAAAAAGTTTGAATTGACTTAAGGTTTTACTGAATGCGCAGCGTGACTTTTCGGCAATTGAGGGTCTTCACGGAGGTGGCCAAGCACCTCAGCTTCAGCCGTGCGGCCGAAGCGCTGCACCTGACGCCCCCCGCCGTGACCATGCAAGTCAAGGAGCTGGAGAGCCATGTCGGCCTGCCGCTGTTTGAACGCCAGGGCCGCCAGGTGCAATTGACCATGGGCGGCGAGTACTTTCTCGTCTACGCAAAGCGGCTTTTGTCGACCTTGAAAGACGCCGACAACGTGATGGCGCGTTTCAAACGCGTTGAAACCGGCGTGCTGACCATCGGCTTGCTGAGCACGGCGGGCTATTTCCTGCCAGCACTGTTGGCGCGCTTTCAGGCCGAGCACCCGGGCGTCGATGTGCGTCTGGATGTAACGAGAGACCTGACCAAATTGCTGGACAGGCTGCACAGCAACGAGATCGACCTGGCGGTTATGGGGCGCCCACCCAGGGAATACGCGATGCGCTCAGAGCCCTTTGCCGGCCATCCCATGGTGTTCGTGTGCCCGCCTGGTCACCCTTTGCTGGGCGTCGGGCACCCGCCCCTGGATGCCCTGGTGCACCACCCTCTGGTGGCGCGTGAACTGGGCTCGGAAGTGCGCCAGGCACTCGACAACTTCCTGCGAGACAAGCGCCTGGCACCGCGTATCGCGATGGAGATCCCCAGCAACGAAACCATCAAGGCCGCGGTGATGGCCGGCCTGGGTGTGGGCTTCATCTCGTTGCATGCCGTGGCCGCCGAGGTGCGCAGCGGGCTGTTGCACACCGTTGAGTTCGAAGGCACGCCGGTGATGCGGACCTGGAACCTGGTGCACGAGGCGTCCAAGGTCTTGTCGCCGGCGGCTGAGGCCTTCCGCTACCTCATGCTGGAACATGGCGAAGACCTGATCAGTGCGCAGAGCAGCCCCCCGGCCCAGGCCACTCAGGACTTGCCTTGAACCCCCAGGCCTTGCTGCAGCTCCTTGGCCAGGCGCTGGCGGTCCACGCCATCGGCACTGTGTTGCACCAGCAGGTCGATGAACTGCGCTGCGCTGCCAGCACGGCCCTGGGCCTGCTTGACGATCACCCGGGCCATGGGGCCCATGTGCGTGGCCAGCACCTTGGTGGCATGCGCCACCAGCTCGGCCGTGATGACGTGCGCACCGGCACCCGTGGTCGTTGCGCCACCCGTCGCGCCAGAAGACGAGCCTGAAGTACTGCTTGAACCCGTGACAGCCGCACCGCCGGTGCCACGCTGATTGACCGAGCCCGCCGTGCCCGACTTGCTGACCTTGGCCATGAAGCGCGTGCGCTCATCTTGCGTTTGCAGATGCTGCGCCACCGCGCCCACCAGCGCGTCGTAGTCCAGGCTTTTGGCCGCCGCTTGCTTGACCAGCATCTTGGCCAAGGGGCCGACAAAGCTGGCCAGCGCGCGCTCGACGCTGCTCAACAAGTCGGCATCCCAGTTGCTGCCCGTCGACAGGGCTTGCACGTGGGTATTCAGGAACTGCGCCGCCTGCGGGTCGAGCACGGTCTCGTCGCCATTGAGCGCAGCGGCGATCAAGGCATGACCCTGACTGGTCTTGCTCGCGTGGGTGCGCAAGGCTTCGCGGAAGGCCCCTGCGGTGGGATAGCGCTCACGCGGGTCCTTGGCCAGGGCCTTGGCCACCACCGAGTCAACCTGGATCGTGCGCTGCACGCGCGACACGGTGCTGGGCGCGGGCGGGTCCTCGTTCAGCACCTTGTACATGATGGTTTCGGGCGCGCCCGAAAAGGCGGGCTGCGCAGCCAGCAGGCGGTACAGCAGCACCCCGGCTGCAAACACGTCGACCCGCTGGTCGATGGCCTGGCCCCGGTACTGCTCGGGCGACATGTAGCCGTGGGTGCCGATGGTGGACGTGACCTGCGTGATCGCCGCATCGCGGATGCGGGCGATGCCAAAGTCGGTGATCTTGAGCTGCCCCAGCTGGGTGAGGATCAGGTTGGCCGGCTTGATGTCGCGGTGCCAGACGCCCCGCTCGTGCGCGTAGTGCAACGCCGACAGTAACTGGTCCATGATCTGCAGCAGCATGGGCTCGGACATGATGGCGTTGGCCGTCAGCACCTTGGCCAGATCCTGCCCCTCCACAAACTCCATCGCGATGAAAGCCGTGTCGCCCTCTTCGCCATATTCGTAGATGGACACGATGCCCGGGTGGGTCAGGCGCCCTGCCGCCTGGGCTTCGTTGCGAAACCGCGCGGCAATCGACGAGCCGGACATGTCGCCATCCATCAGCGAGCGCTGGATCGTCTTGAGGGCCACGCGCCGCATGATCACCGGGTCGGTGGCCTGGTAGACCACGCCCATGGCACCCGACCCGAGCACGCCATCGATGGCGTACTTGCCCAGCTTCGAAGGATGGGACACGGCCTCAGCCCTCCAGCAGCTTCATGGCGTGCTGCAGGCTCTTGCGCATGCGCGAGAACGAATCGGACAGCACACCGATCTCGTCCCTGGCTGGTGCAGAAAACTCAGGGGCCTCCATCTCGCCCATGCTGACGCGGTCGGCCAGCGCCGACAAGCGCGTCACAGGCTGGATCACCAGCTTCCACAGCATCAGGTTGAGCGTCAGGCCGATGACCACGAACACGGCGGTCAGCACATGCCCATCACCGTCCACCAGGCCTTGTCGGCCCGGGCCATCGGCAGGGCCAGTGGCACCGAGACCACCTGCACACCCAGGGTCTCGTTGAGGTTCCAGCCAAAGCCATTGGCGGGGCCGTACTTCTCGACCATGGTGGTGGGCGCCGCCGCCACCGTGCTGTGGCATTGCAGGCAGGTCGGGTTGCTCAGGCGAATCGGGCGGGCGATGTACAGCGCAGGGCCGGCCGGCGTGTCGCGCTGGCCCACCAGCTCCTTGGTATCGGGGTGCTGCTTGAAATGCGTGACCAGATCAGCCTCCCAGTCCGACGCACGGTCACGCGGGTTGGTGGGGTTGAGCATGGCGGCCTTGTAGGTGAACTCGGGGAACTTCTTCGTCAGGCCATTGATGACTTCGATGGCGGCAAACGAAGGCACCGACTGCGGCAGGAAGGTGTATTTCATCTGCGTCTGCAGCAAGGGGGCCACCTGTTGGGCGGTGTAGTTGCGCACGGCCTCGGCCTTCTCGATCAGCAGGCCAGCGGTATCCAGCACCTCATGTTCGGCATTGCTTTGCAGCAGGTCGCGGGCCGCATAGCCCGACACACCCAGCCCGATCAGAAAGACCAGCAAGAACGCCAGATTGAACTTGAGGATGAGCTTCATGGTTTGACGGTCTCGCTGGCCGCATAAGGCCTGTTGATCGGCTGGGGTGGGTACAAAACGGGGCGCCACTCGGGGTGCAAGGCCAGTTGGGCCGTCAGGGCGCGCCGATAAGCCTCGTCCTGCAGCAAGGGGCGCCAGCGCAGCAGGAAGCGGTTGCGCACGCGGGGCTCGGCATGCAGCCAGGCTTCGGTCTCGGCGTAGCTGAGCCGGCCAGGGGCGCTCTTCAAGGGGATGTCCTTGCCACTGAAAAGGGCTGCGCGCACGGGCAAAGTGTCCATGAAGGCACGGGGCACGGACTGAAGGAAGGCACCAGCAGGCCTGGCCGAGGTGGCCACGCTGCCGTCGGCTCGGCGCGCCACAAAGGTGCCACGTTCAACCTTGACGGCGCTGGCTTGGCCCGCCTGCCCGCGCACCAGCGCATGCACCAGACCCGACTCGGCAAACAGCCCGGCTTCGCTGCCCTTGACCTGCAGCACCAGGTCCCGGTCCAGGCCCGTCACATCCAGCCAGGCACAAGCCAGGATGGTCTTACCCGAGGCAGCCGGCCTGGCCTGCGTCAGCTTCACCCAGCCTTCCAGGACGTAGGCCACCACCGCATCGCCAGCGCCTGGCCACACGGGCCTGATCATCACGCGGCTGGCTGGCCCCACGTCCACCAAGGCGCCATTGGCCAGCTCCAGCCGGACCAGCGACGTGGTCGCCGTCGTCTCGACGATGTCTTCAGCCTCCAGGGCGGCCCCCTCCACCGCCAGGAACTGGTTGGCGGCATGGAGCACCGTCGCCTCGCCATCGAGGATGGTGATGGTGGCCACGCGGCCGTGTGCAGCACTTGACACGGCCAACAGGCAAAAGGCCAGCACCCGGAGCCAGGCAGGGGATCGTTTCATACGTGTAAGGAGCATGGGAGAGCTTGCAAGGGTGGTGCCTGACGCACGGCGCGAACAGGCAACCCTTGTTACAAAGCTGCGCAATTTTAAGTCAAGCCCTCCGTTGATGGCTGACATGAATCCATCGCTTGACAAAAGTATCCATATGGATACATTGCATCCACTTGGATACTCATGATCTTGACATGCATCTTCGTCGAAACCCCTCCGCACCACAGACCTGGCAGCGCCAGGAAGCCGGTAACTGGCACCCGTGCAGCCACGACGACCTGAGCCAGGCTGGCCTGGCCTGGCTCCAGACCTTGCCCAGCCTGCGCCTGCGCGCCGTCGGGCAAGCCGCCCTGCCCTTCGACCCGCTCTCGTTCCGCGATTGCATGCTGTTTGCACGGCATTGGGAACAGTCATCGCGCGGCTATGCCAAACGGTTTCTCCCTGCGGCCTACCCCATCACGCGCCTGTTCGAGCGACTGACCGGCCAGGTCTTCCCGGCCTTTCGCCCACACCGGCTGTGGCACCGTCAGCCCATCTACTACTTTGGTAACCACATGACCATGGTGCCGGGAGGCACCCCAGTGACCACGCCCGCCTACACCCAGGCACTCGACTACGAACTGGAGCTGGGCTGGGTCCTGTCCAAGCCCCTTTACAACGCCACGCCTGAAGAGGCCGAAGCGGCCATCGGCGGTTTTGTGGTCGTCAACGATTTTTCAGCGCGCGACGTGCAGCGCGAAGAGATGCGCAGCGGCCTGGGCCCGCAAAAGTCCAAGCACTTCCTGAGCAGCATGTCCACGACCTTGGTGACGGCCGACGAGGTGCTGCCCCAGATCCAGAACCTGCAGGCGCGTGTCGAGATCAACGGGCAAGTGGTGTCTCGCACCAGCACCCAGGGCATGCGCTACAGCCCGGGCGAGGTGCTGGCCCACCTGTCTCGCAGCGAACAGCTCTACCCCGGCGAACTGATCGCTTCGGGCACCCTGCCCAACGGCTGCGGCATGGAGACCGGCCACTGGCTGAAACCGGGCGACACCTTGCGCCTGGTCATCGATGGCATCGGCGACATCGTCCACACCATCGCTTGACCACCATGGCAGCCAACCTGCGCCCCGAAGCGGTCTTTCTCAAAGGCCCCGCTGCGACCCTGACCCGCTTTGGCGAGCCCCAGCTCTATCCGGGCGGCCTGTACGAAGTGGCCGCCCGCACCTATGCCTGGCTGGTGCCCAATGGCTCCTGGGGCGAGACCAACCTCGGCCTGATCGACTGCGGCCGCACCAGCGTCATGATCGACACCGGCTGGGACCTGCGCTGCACCCGCGAGATGCTCGACACCTGCGCCGACATCACCCGGCGCGCGCCCATCGACATGGTCATCAACACCCATGCCGACGGCGACCACTGCTGGGGCAACCAGTTGTTCAAAGGCCGGCCCATCATCGCCACCCACGCCTGCATCCATCAGATGCACCACCTGCAGCCTCGGTCTCTGCGCGCCTTGTTTCATGGCAGCGCCGTTCTGCGGCATGTGCCGCTGGGCGGTATCGACCGCTTCGGGCACTACATGCACGAGATGTTCAGGCCGTACGACTTCAAAGGCATCACCATCACCAACCCCAACCAGGGCTTCTCGACACAAAAGACACTGGACATCCAGGGCACCGAGATCGTCATCACCGAAGTGGGCCCGGGGCACACCGATGGCGATGCCGTGGTGCACCTGCCCTCGCGTCGGGTGGCCTACGCTGGCGACATCCTTTTTGTTGGCGTGACCCCCGTGATGTGGTCCGGCCCGATCGAGCGACTGGTGGCGGCCTTGAACTTCCTCAAGCACCTGGATGTGGACGTGATCGTGCCCGGCCATGGCCCCTTGGCCACCCAGACCCAGGTGCAGGACATGCTGGACTACTGGGACTTCGTGCACGAAGCCGTGCACCAGCGCTTTCGCCAGGGCATGCACCCGACCCAGGCCGCGCACGACGTGGTGTTCAGCGCCGCCTTTCAACAAGCAACCTGGGCCCGCTGGGACTCGCCCGAGCGCCTGCTGACCAGCACCCACACCCTGTACCGCCACTGGGGTGCCCCTGCCCGAAGCCTGCCGGGTAAACTGGGCACCATGGATCTGATGCGGCAACAGGCCAGCCTGGCCTTCGCGCTGCCTCGCGCCACCCCGCACCGGATGAGACACCCCTGACCTGTTGATGAGCAAAGACACCACGCCCCCGGCCCAGGCTCACAAGCCCCACATGGCCCAGGGCAAGCGCCTGCTGATGGAAGCCGCCACCCGCCTGGCAGCCCGCCAGAGCAGCGCCCAGGGGGTGTCGCTGCGAGAACTGGCGCGCGAAGCCGGCCTCAACCACAACACCTTCTACCGGCACTTCGACAGCCTGGACGACATGCTGGGCGACATCGTCGACACCTTCAGCCAGCAACTGCGAGAGGGCCTGAGGCAAGCGCGGCAAGGCGCCCCCAGTGTGGATGCGATCACGCAGAACGTGGTCGGCTGGGTGCTGGACTTCGCGCTCTTGCACCGCGACGTCTTCATCGTGGCCATGCGAGAACGCTTTGGCCCACCCGGGCCCTTGCGCCACGCCGTGCACACCATGCTGCAGCAGTTGCAAGACGACATGCTGCTGGAGTTGAACGCACGCCAGGCACTGCCCCCGCTGCCCGAAGCCACCCTGCGCCCGGTGCTGCGCATCATCATCGACCAGGTCTTCACCATGTGCTTCGAGCACATCGAGAACCCGCAAGACCGCGCACAACGCTTGCTCGCCGCCAAAGCCATGTTCGACACGCTGTTGATGGGCGCCGTGGCCCGACACCACCTGGCGCCGGCGCGAGACGGGTCATAATCTGACAAAGGCGCTTGCCAGACACGTTCTCCTCTCTGTTTGACTCCCCACTCTCTGTAAGGAACACAACCATGACCCGTGAAGTCGTTTTCGTGGGCGCTGCCCGTACCGCCATTGGCACCTTCGGTGGCTCGCTCAAGGACATCCCTCCAGCACAGCTGGGTGCCTTGGTCATCAAGACGGCACTGGCACGCGCTGGCGTGGCACCCGCCGAAGTGGGCCACGTGGTGATGGGCAACGTGATCCCCTCCGTGCCCCAGGACGCCTACATCAGCCGCGTGGCCGCGCTGGACGCCGGCGTGCCCAAGGAAACCCCGGCCTTCAACGTGAACCGCCTGTGCGGCTCCGGCCTGCAGGCCATCGTGTCCGCAGCCCAGTCCATCATGCTGGGCGACTGCGATGTCGCCGTGGGCGCCGGTGCCGAGTCCATGAGCCGCGCGGCCTACCTGGTCACCAGCAACCGCTGGGGCGCACGCATGGGCGACGTCAAGATGCTGGACTTCATGCTGGGCGCCCTTCACGACCCCAAGCTGGGCATCCACATGGGCATCACTGCCGAGAACGTGGCCGCGCGTTACGACATCACCCGCGAACAGCAAGACGCCTACTCGGTGCAAAGCCAGCAGCGCGCCGCCAAGGCCATTGCAGCCGGCCTGTTCAAGGAGCAGATCGTGCCGGTCGAGTTGCAAAGCCGCAAGGGCGTGGTGCTGTTTGACACCGACGAGAACGTCAAGGGCGAGACCACCGTCGAAACGCTGGCCAAGATGAAGCCGGCTTTCAAGAAAGAAGAAGGCACGGTCACCGCTGGCAATGCCTCCGGCCTGAATGATGGCGCGGGCGCCGTCGTGATGGCCTCGGCCGACAAGGCCAAGGCCCTGGGCCTCAAGCCCCTGGCCCGCCTGGTGTCCTATGGCCACGCCGGCGTCGAGCCCGAGTACATGGGCATCGGCCCGGTGCCCGCTTCGCGCATGGCCCTGGAGAAGGCCGGCCTGAAGATCGCGGACATGGACCTGATCGAGGCCAACGAAGCCTTCGCCGCCCAGGCGTGTGCTGTGGCCAAGGAACTGGGCCTGGACAACGAGAAGGTCAACCCCAATGGCTCCGGCATCTCTTTGGGCCACCCCATCGGCGCCACCGGCGCCATCCTGGTGACCAAGGCCCTGTACGAACTGCAGCGCACCGGCGGCCGCTACGCACTGATCACCATGTGCATTGGTGGTGGCCAGGGCATTGCCTTGATCATCGAACGCATCTGATCGATCTGACGGCGGCAACAACCGCCGATCACAGCAGGGCGCCGTGTGGCGCCCTTTTTTTGTCCGAAACGCAGGGCTGCTGAGGCAAACCCGGATGCGAACGAGCACCGATGGACACCTCGCGTCACAAAATCGAACGTGGATACAGGCCACCTGCTCACGAAGCAGCCGGTATTTTTGGCACACTGAACGCTGCACAGCATTGTTGTCACGCTGCCCCCCTGATGATCCCTTTCCGCTTTGGTCCCGCTGACCGCGCGCTCTTTGGCGCCTTGCACCCTGTTGATGGCACTGCGGCAAAGCTGGGCGTGTTGCTGTGCAACCCCTTCGGGCAAGAGGCCATTCGGGTACACCGCTTCTACCGTGTTCTGGCCGAACGCCTGGCACGCGCCGGTATCCCCAGCCTGCGCTTTGACTACTTCGGCACAGGTGAATCAGACGGGGACGACCTGGATGGCAACCTGATGCAATGGTGTCAGGACATCCACCTGGCGCACCAGACCCTGCAAGCCCGAACAGGCTGCACGCAAGTGGTGTGGTTCGGCGCGCGACTGGGTGGCACCCTGGCCACCAAGGCTGCCGCGCAGGCGGAGCCGACACCCGATGCGCTGGTGCTGTGGGAGCCCATTGTGGAGGGCCCGGCCTACCTCCGGTCCCTGGCCCAACAGCACGTGGCGGCCATCAGCAGCCCCTATAGAACACCCGTGGCCAGTGCCGCCGACCAGCCTCGCGGAGAGGCACTGGGCTTTGCCATGAGCGAGCGCCTGATCGCCCAGATCGCCCAACTCAAACCCGTGAGCCTGCCAACCCCGACACGGCCACTCACTGTGGTGGCCAGGCCGGGGGACGGCGAACTGGCGCACTGGCTGCGGCGGTGTGAAGCGGCGGGCAACCAGACCCGCACCCTGCCCTTGTCGGTGCCGTTCGAGTGGACCTCCGAAGAAGCCATGAACACCGCCCTGGTGCCCGCACAAGCCATGCAGTTGCTGCTGGGCACGCTGGAAGGAGCCTGCGCGTGAGTGAAAGCGTCACCACCTTCGGTACAGGTCAGCATCTGGTCGGCACGCTCAACACGCCTGACCAGGTCCGGCCAGGCACGGTGGCCTTTGTGCTGCTCAATGCCGGCGTCATCGCCCGCATGGGCCCGCGCCGATTCAATGTCAAGCTCGCTCGCCACCTGGCCAGCCTGGGCTTTCACAGCCTGCGCTTTGACCTGTCAGGCCAGGGCGACAGCCAGCGCAGCGACAGCACCGCACCGCATGCGGAACTGGTGCGCATCGACATCCAGTCGGCGATGGACCACATCACGGCGCTCACCGGCATCCAGCGTTTTGTCATCGCGGGCATTTGCTCGGGCGCCAATGCCGGGTTTGACATGGCGCAGCGCGACCCGCGTGTCGTGGGTTTGTGGATGTTTGATGGGCATGCCTATGGCACGTTCAAGTCCAAGCTCGTGCGCTACTGGTTGCAACTGACACGCGAGTTCCGTGCGACCCTGTTGGGCTGGGGCGGGCGGCTGCTGGGCAAGCGCCCCATCGTGCAACCCGAACCCGCATTGCGCGCGCCAAGTAGCACGCCCGGCCCATCACGGGAGGCGTACGCCGCCGGCATGCAGGCGCTGGTAGACCGTGGCGTCAAGGTGCTGATGATGTACTCGTCCGATGTGCTGTGGCACTACAGCTACCAGAACCAGTTTCGCGACACCTTCAAGGGCCACGCGTTTGTCAACAAGGTGGAATGCCTGCACCAACCCGATGTCGACCACACGCTGACGGCGCTGGCCTCTCAGCATCAGGTGATCACACGCATCGGCGAGTGGGCCCAGACCTTCGCGCTGATGTAGGCAAACCATCTTGCCTGCGCCACCTTGCTTGCCGTTGCCGACCACGCTGGGTTGCCAGTTGTGGTTGATGGACCTCAGCAAGCCCATCGACACAGCGCATTGGCTGGCCTGCAGCCCGGCCGAGCATGAACGCGCCAGCCGCTTTCGTTTCGAGCGCGATGCCCGGCGCTACAGGGCCGCCCATGCAACGATGCGCCAACTGCTGTCAGGGGCCTTGCATCAAGCCGCTGCCGATCTGCAGTGGCGCGTCGACGAGCATGGCAAACCCCAGCTGACGGGCCACCCTGGCTGGCACTTCAATCTCAGCCACAGCGCAGACTGGGCGCTGCTGGCCCTGAGCCACGGCGCCGCCGTCGGGGTGGATCTCGAATGCTGCGAGGCCATCACAGATACCAAGTCCTTGATGACCCAGCACTTCACAGCCGGCGAACGCGCGACCTGGGACGCCGCCCCGCAGCGCGAGCGCACTGCCCTGTTCTACCGCATCTGGAGCCGCAAGGAAGCTTGCCTCAAGGCTGCGGGCTGCGGCTTGTCAACGCCGCCCCATCTGCTTGACGTGGGAGGCGAGCCACAAGCCCGCCTCGTCCAGGTGCCGACCCAAAACGCGCACCTTCAGGTGACCGTGCAAAGCCTGCCTCTGCCCGTGCAGGCCATGGCCGCCGTGGCCATCGTGCAAGGCTGAGGCTCAGCCTTCTGAAGCCGGCGCGGCAGGCAAGGCCGCAGCGGGCGCACGCCGCTTGAACAGCCGGCCGCTCAGTTGCACCAGGTCATCCACATAGGTGAACACCACAGGAATCACCAGCAGGCTCAGGAAGGTGGACGTGATCAAACCGCCGATCACCACAATGGCCATCGGCGCCCGAAAGCTCGGGTCCACCCCCCAGCCCAGGGCAATGGGCATCATGCCGGCGCCCATGGCAATGGTGGTCATGATGATCGGGCGAGCCCGCTTGTGGCAAGCGTCGATCACGGCATCCCAGCGCGACAGGCCGTGCTCGTTGCGCGCGATCAGCACGTAGTCCACCAGCAGAATCGAGTTCTTGGTGGCAATGCCCATCAGCATGATCAGGCCAATCATGGAGGGCATCGACAGCGCCGTCTGCGTCACGAACAAGGCCACAAAGGCGCCAGGCACCGACAGCACCAACGCGGCCAGGATGGTGATGGGCTGCACAAAGCCCTTGAACAGCAAGACCAGCACCACATAAATGCACAACACGCCAGTCAGCATGGCCAGACCAAAGCTGGCGAACAGCTCGGCCATGGCCTCGGCATCGCCCACCGTGGACTGCGTCACCCCGGGCGGCAGGTTGCGCAGGCTGGGCAAGGCCAGGGCGGCCTCTTCGACATCACCCAGCGGTTGCTGGTTCAGCGCGATCTCGAAGTTGATGTTGCGCAGGCGGTCGTAGCGGTCGATCTGCGCAGGGCCGCTGTCCATGCTGAGCGTGGCCACGTTGCCCAGCGGCACCGGGCCGCGTGCGCCCGGCACAGGCAGGCGTGCCAGCAAGGCCAGGTCGGTGCGCGCTTCGGCCGGCAGGCGCACCACCACCGGCACCTGGCGCTGCGACAGGTTGAGCTTGGGCAGGCCCTGTTCGTAGTCACCCATGGTGGCAATGCGCAAAGTGTCGGCAATCGCCGCCGTGCTCACGCCCAGGTCGCCAGCGCGGGCCGTATCGGGCCGAACGATCAACTCGGGGCGCACCAGGCTGGAGGTCGAGGTGACATTGCCGATGCCGGGGATGCCGCGTAACTCGCGCTCCACCACCGCAGCGTGCGCCGACAGGGCCTGGCCATCTTCGCCGGCCAGCACCAGCACGTATTTTTCGGCCGAGCCGCCAAAGCCCACGTTCACGCGCACGCCAGGCAGCACCTCCAGCGCATCACGCAACTGGCCTTCGATGGTCTGCTTGCTGATGCCCGGCCGGTCGTTGCGGTGGGTCATGTTGATGGTCAGCGTGGCCTTGCGCACCTCGCCTGCGCCTTGTGGCGCAAACGGGTCGCTGCCCGCCGCACCGCCACCAATGGCCGTGTAGACCAGCTTGACGTGCTGGTTGCGCTGCACGATCTGGCGCGCCTCTTCGGCCAGCTGCGTGGTCTGCTGCAAGGTGCTGCCCGGTGGCAGCGACAGCGAGACCTGGGTCTGAGACAGGTCATCCGGGGGAATGAAGCCTGTGGGCAAGCGCCCGGCCAGCCACACCGAACTGAGCACAAAGGCCAACATCACCAGCAGCGTGAGCACGCGGTGCTTGAGGCACCAGCGGGCCCAGCTCAAGTAGGTACGCATCCACAGTGGGTCGCCGTGTTCGCCCTTGGGCGCCTTGAGCATGTAGGCCGCCATCATGGGCGTGAGCATGCGCGCCACCACCAGCGAGAAGAACACGGCGATGGCCGCCGTCCAGCCGAACTGCACGAAGAACTTGCCCGGCACGCCGCCCATGAAGGCGGTGGGCAAGAAGACGGCAATCAGCGTGAAGGTGGTGGCGATCACGGCCAGGCCGATCTCGTCTGCGGCCTCCATCGCCGCTTGCATGGGCGACTTGCCCATGGCCAGGTGGCGCATGATGTTCTCGATCTCGACGATGGCATCGTCCACCAGGATGCCCACCACCAGCGACAGCGATAACAGCGTCACCGTGTTGACGGTGAAGCCCAGCAGGTGCATGGCCCCGAAGGCCGGGATCACCGACAAGGGCAAGGCGGCAGCGGCCACCACGGTGGCGCGCCAGTCGCGCAGGAAAAACCAGACCACGATGATCGCCAGGATGGCGCCCTCGTAGAGCAGCATCATCGAGCCGTGGTAGTTCTCCTCAACCGGGTCGACAAAGTTGAAGGCCTCGGTGAGGATCAGATCGGGGTGGCTGGCTTTCAGTTGTTCCAGCGCGGCCCGCACACCCACGGCCACATCGACCTCGCCTGCGTTGCGCGAGCGCGTGATCTCAAAGCCCACCACGGGCTTGCCATTGAGCAGCGCGGCGGTTCGGCGTTCGGCCACCGTGTCGCTGACCGTGGCGATCTGATCCAGGCGCACATGGCGGCCGTCCGACAGCGTGACATCCATCGCAGCAAGCTCGTCTGCAGACTGCACAGTGGCCACGGTGCGCACCGATTGCTCGGCGCCACCCACATCCACCCGCCCGCCCGAGGCCTCTTGCTGCGTGAGGCGCAACTGGCGAGACACATCGGCAGCCGAGGCATTGAGGGCCAGCAGGCGTGCGGGGTCGAGTTCGATGCGCACCTCGCGCGTCACGCCACCCACACGCGCCACGGCCCCCACGCCCTTGACGGACAGCAGTGCTTTGGTCACCGTGTGGTCGACAAACCAGGACAAGGCCTCGTCGTCCAGGCTGGGCGACGACAGCGTGTACGTCAGGATCGGCGCGCCCGACAGGTTCATCTTGGAGACCACCGGGTCACGCAGGTCGCCGGGCAGATCGGCCCGCACGCGCGAGATGGCGTCCCGCACATCGTCCACCGCTTCCTGGGTGGGCTTTTCAAGGCGGAACTCGGCCGTTACCAGCACATTGCCGTCTTGCACCTTGGTATAGATGTGCTTGACGCCTTGCAGCGTGGCAATCGAGTTTTCAAGCTTGCGTGCGACCTCGGTTTCCAGTTGCGCGGGCGATGCGCCAGGCAAGGCCGCCGAGACGGTGACCGTGGGCAGGTCGATGTCCGGGAAGCTCTGGATCTTCATCGCCGAAAAGCCCTTCAGGCCCAGCAGCGTGAGCATGATGAAGAGCAGGATGGCCGGTATCGGGTTGCGTATGGACCAGGTGGAGACGTTCATGGCTTGCCTTTCACGATACGAACGGTGTCGCCATCGCTCAAGAAGCCCACACCGGAGCCCACCACGTCGGCCTGTGCATCCAGGCCCTGCAGCACTTCCACGCGGTCACCGACACGGCGGCCCACTCGCACTTTGCGCTGCGTGACCGTGCCTTTGGGGTTGACCTGGAAGACGTAGCTGAAGCCGTCACGCAGCAGCACCGCTGTTTGCGGCAAGGTCAGGCCCTGCGACTGGCCGGTCTCCAGGTGCCCGGAGGCGAACATGCCGGCGCGCGCGCCCGCCGCGGCCGCCGAGGCAGGCAAGTCCACATAGACCAGGCCGTTGCGGGTGGCGCCATCCACCGTGGGTGCCACGATGCGCACACGGCCCTGCACCGCGCTGCCACCCGGCGGCGTGGCGATGGCCACCATGCCGGGCTTGATGCGCTGCAGGTCGCCCGCCGGCAGCTCGGCACGCCACTCCAGGCGCCCCTGCCTGATCAGGCGAAACAGCTCCTGACCGGGCTGCACCACCGCGCCCACCGTGGCCAGTCGGGCAGAGATCACACCATCGTCCGAAGCCAGCACACGGGTCTGGCGCAGCCGCAGTTCTTGCGCCGCTACCTGGGCCTTGGCCGAGTCCACGCGCGCCTTGGATGTTTGCTCCGACGTCAGGGCACGCTGGGTGTCCTGGTTGCTCAGGGCGCCACTGCCCTGCAGCGACCGGGCGCGGTCTGCGTTGGAGCGGGCTTCGGCCAGCAAGGCCTCGGCCTCCAGCAGGCTGGCGCGCGCGGTGTTCAGGTCAGCCTGCACCGCATCGCTTTGCAAGGTGGCCAGCACCTGCCCCTTGCTGACCCGGTCGCCCACATTGGCGTTGACTGCCGACAGGCGCAGGCCCGACAACTCAGCGCCGATGATGGCTTCCTGCCAGGGTGCGATGGCGCCATGCGCGGTCACCGTGGTGGGCCATTGCCCCGACTGAGGGCGCACCACCTGCACACTCAAGGCCGCCTTGGCCGGCGCCGCGGCGGTTTGCGCCCCCTCAGTGGCGGCGGGCTTGTCCGGGGCATCGCTGGCCCTGGACTGAAGCCAGACTACCCCTGCGGCGACCGCTGCGGCCAATGCCACCCAACGGCCATGACGCGTGATCAAGCTTGACATGTTTTTTTCTCCCGATTTTTCGGACACTGTGCGGTGCAAAAATGCAAGTCGCCTGTTCTACCAGAAGCTGAGGCCCCTGATCGCGCTGGGGCTGGACCAAGCTGTTGGCACAATGCCCCACACCGCGCTGTGCGGTGCGCGAGAGACCTGACCCCATGCAGTTGACCCCCTGGCAACACACCGGCCGCGAAGGCTTCACCCTGCGCGGCTGGCATTCGCCCCCTTCCGGCAAACCGCTGCTGCATGTGATGCACGGCAATGGGTTTTGCGGACGTGTGTACGAGCCCATGCTCAAGCCATTGGCCGAGGCTTTTGATCTGTGGCTGTTCGACGCGCAAGGTCATGGCGACAGCGACCACGGCGGCAAGTTCGTGGGCTGGAACCGCAATGCCGACCTGGCCATGGAAGCCCTGCGTCAACAAGGTCGCGCCTTTTCCGAGGTGCCCCACTTCGCGCTGGGCCACAGTTTTGGTGGCGTGCTGACGGGCCTGATCCTGGGTGACCAGCGCGAGCACTTTGTGCGTGCGGTGCTGCTGGACCCAGTGCTGTTCACGCCGACCATGCTGATGGGCATGTCCATGGCCGAGCTGACCGGCATCACCAAACACACACCGCTGGCCAGGCAGGCGCGGGCCCGCCGGGCGCACTGGGCCAGTCGCGAGGAAGCTTTTGCGCAACTCAAAGGACGCGGCGTATACAAGGGCTGGCACGACGACGCGTTGCAGGCCTTCGTCAACCACGCGCTCAAGGACGCAGATGACGGCGGGGTCGAGCTCAAATGCAGTCCCAGCCGAGAGGCCGACATCTTCAGCTCTGCACCCGACAGGCTGTGGTCAGCCCTGGGCCGCGTGCGCACCCCCACGCTCGTGCTGCACGCCCAGCGCACCTTCCCCTTTGTCAGCGAGTCCGTGGCGCGCTGGCGCCTGGTCAATGACGCGGTGCAGGCCCAGCAGGTCCGCGGCGGGCATTGCTTCATGCAGGAGCACCCTGAAGACACCGCACGCCTGGTGCAGGCCTTCCTGCTGGCTTGAACAGTCTCACGAACTGCACCCCGCCAAGGGCGCATCAAAGGCCTTTGCGCCCAGCCAGGCCGTGAGAGCATGACGCGCATGAAGCTGCTTGGCCCCACCCTGTCGATCGCACTGCTCACACTGCTGTGCGCCTGCACCTTGCGCCCCCCCATGAGCAGCGAGGAACACATGATCGACAGCGTGAGCCTGACGCCCGAGATCGCCCAGGGCGTGATCGCCCCGCCCTTTTGCCTGCACCTTCGCTACAACAACCAGTTTTTCGTGGCCTACAGCGACAACCGCACCGAGGCCTGGGTCACCGACGGCGCCTGTGCGACACCGGGTGCGCGTCGCCCGGTGGACAGCGTGCGTCTGAGCTGGCGTTACGACTGGTATGACACCCAGCAGACCCGCCAATGCATGCAGACCGATGGCTGTCGCATCGACGAGCAGAACGTGGTCGAAGGCCGCAACGTACGCTGCGCTGCCGCCCAGGCCCGGGCCGGCAACCAGACGGCTTTCGTCACCACCGACCAGGCTTTCTGCCGCTGAAAGGCGCCGCTCAGTCCGGCAGCAAAGGCGTGAGCCCTGTGGCCATGATGGTGCCCGCCACCAGCGCCCCCTTGACGCTGACACGATCGCCCACTTTCAAGGCGGCACAAGCGGTGCAATTGAAACCGGCCGCGTCCACCATCACACCATTGACGCTGAACTGCGCAGGCTGACCCACCACCAGCTCGGTCACCAGGCCCTCCACGCGGGCGTCGTCGCGGTCGCTCACCAAGGGCGTGTTCAATGTCATGCCCTTCGCTTGCCAGGACACGCTAGCGGCACCACCCGTGCCGCTGATGACCGCGAAGGGGTACAGGTGCGCCGTGGCCACGCGCCCATTGCGCAGCCCGGGCTTGCTGGGCCACACATAGGCCAGTTGCTGCTTGCCGATACGGCAGCCCTTGGCGGTCAGATCCTGGATCACACCGCGCACCACATAGTGGTCGATCACCTTGATCGGGTCCGGGCGTGCCACACGGGTGGCCACGAAGGTGTCCGTGCCCGCGTCATGGAAGCCATACACCTCGACCACATCGCCGGCCTTCAGATCAGACAAGCCGCCCGTCCACGATTCGTCCAGGCGCGTGCGCGGGAAGGGGAGGATGCGAACCGTCTGGCCCATCACGGTCAGGGTGTCCGTGCCCACGGCATCGATGGGGCCCAGCAAGTCCGGCGCATAGCTGATGTACAGCGCTTTGGCAAGCTGCTTGCCCGCCTCCTGTGTGACGGACGATGCATCCAGCTGTACGTTCATGCCCAGCTTGAGGTCACCGTAGGGGTGAATCTGGCCATCGGCATCCTTGACCTCGGCGGCCGTCTGGTCGAAATGGATGCCATTGACCACGATGGAGCCGAACTCGGTGATGGTGCCGCTGGAAAACGAGCCCGTTCCGCCACTGCCCACGCCCGCAGTCTGATCCGGCGCGGCCGTATCGCCGCCACCACCGCACGCCACCAGCCACACCATGCTCAGGCACAGCACCAGCCACCGCCATGAACCCGGCCGCACCGCGCGCATTGCTGTCTTATTCATTGTCTGATCCCTTTTTCGTTTTGGCTTGGCGCGCCGCCAGCGCAGGTGTCACCACGGGCTGTGGGGAAGGCCGCATATCGTCTTCGTAGCTGTACAGGCCAATGCGCACGCGCTTGTTCTGCAGGCGGCCACTGGCACGGTCCAGCCCGATGCGCTGCTCCAGCAGGGGCACGGCCTCGGCCAACAGACCCTGCCACTGGCTGGCGACAAACCGGTGTACCGCCAGCAACGACTCGGCAGACAACTCGTCGGCAAACACCGCCTGGTCAAAGTGCGGGCTGCTGCCTTGCGCCAGCACGTTGTCCACCGCGCCGTTCAGGTGGTCGCCCACGTTGTCGGCCAGAAAGGCCAGCATGTGCTGCCTGTCGCCATCGGGCACGAAGGCATCGCGCAACAGCACGACCGTGTCAGTGCCCTCGTCCAGACGGGCCATGCCCAGGCGGCACAGTTCTTCAAGCAGGCTGCGCGGGTGCACATCCTGTGTCACGGAGCGCGCAATCGACTCGAAACTGGGCGAGTCGCCCGTTCTGGGCAAAGGCTGCACCTGGCCTTTCGGCGAGCGCAGGTTGCGGTCGGTGACCCAGCGCGTGAACACCTCGGCGGCCAGCGAACCGCTCACAGGCTGCGCGTCGTCGGTCGACAACTGGGTCAGACGCGTGACCTCACGGCGCGTCAGGCCCGTGCTGGTGCTGATGCGGCTGACCAGGCGGTGCGCCGGCAGACCGGCGTCCAGCAAGGCGTCGCGGGCCACGTCCACAAAGGCGCGCCGCAACGCGCCCTCAACGGCCATGAAAGGCACCCCGTGCGATACGGCCAGGCGCGCCAGGGGCGCCAGCAGCGCGCTGATGGCCGCGTGTACCGCATCACCTGCGGGCTGTCCCTCTGGGCGCTCTGGTTCTGACATGCCGTGTCGCGGCGGCCAGGCCGCATCGCTTGTTAAGGAAAGAAAGGTGGCGCCATTATGAATGTGCCAACAACACATTTATTGCAACAGGATGCAATACACCCACATCACGTGCCGAGCGCACCCGGTGTCGACACAGGCGACACGGTCAGGCGCGGCAGCCAGGACACCAGAATCTTGTAGGTGTCCTTGTCAAACGCAGGTCGCCCCTCCTTGAGCAGCGCCGCGATGCCGGCCTCGTCTTCGGCCGTCCCGAGGTAACACCAGGCATCCAGCACATGCCAGGCCTGGCCTTCGCGCACCTTGACTGCGCCGTCATACGGCCAGGTCGTGACACGCCAGTCAGACAGCACGGTCTGCAGGCGCGCACTGTGGGCGGCCAAGGTCTCCTGCCCCAAGCATGCGCCACTGCAATGGTGCAACTGGTAGCCAAAGCACGGGCGCCCCTTGGGCACCTTCTCCAGCCCCAGGGTGACCAGGCACAACTGCGCTGTTTCGGCGATCTCGCGCAGGGTCTTGTTGGCGTCACGCTGGCTGCCAAACAGGCCATAGACCTGATCCTGCCGGCCCCAATCCAGGTCGCGCGCCCAGGCCAGTTCGGGCACGAGGCCTGGCTCGCCATCTTGTTCAACAGGGATCAAGCGCCAGGTGCACAGCTCGCTGCTGCGCCTAAGCCGCCGGTTGTGGATAGGTTGCCACTGCTTGATCAGCTGTGACTCCTTGAGCAAGGCACCCATTTCGCCCGGCGTCTCGATCCAGTCGATGCGGCGCACCTGCTGCGACAGGCTCATCTCCTTGGCGATGCGGTGGTCGGCACTGAAGTGCGAGAGCACGCGCTGGCGCAGGTTGTTGGCCTTGCCGATGTACAGCGGCAGATCGTTGTCACCGTAAAACAGGTAGACGCCATGGCGCTCGGGCAACTCGTCCAGCAGCGCCACATCGAGGTGAATGGGCCAGCTGCTGCGGCCCGTCAGCGCGTCCACAGCCTCGCTCAACTCGGCCTGCGGCACCTGCGCCTGCAGCATCTGCCAGAACTGCCTGAGCACGGCTGCATCGGCCAGGGCGCGGTGTCGCGCCGGCATGTGCAACTGGTGCCGCGTGATCAAGGCATCCAGGCTGTGCTTGCTGAATTGCGGAAACAAGCGGCGCGACAATTTCACAGTGCACAAAACGGGCGCCTTGAAGTCCAGGCCCAGCCGCTTGAATTCGCACTTCAGAAAGCCATAGTCGAACCGTGCGTTGTGGGCCACGAACAGGCGCCCGTGCAGGCGCGTCAGCACCTCGTCGGCCAGATCGGCAAAAGTGGGTGCACCCGCCACCATGGCATCGGTGATGCCGGTCAGGTTCTGGATGAAGCCGGGGATGGCGGTTTGCGGATTGACCAGGCTGGACCACTCGCGCACCTCACCGTCTTCATTGATTTCAACGATGCCGATCTCGGTGACGCGGTCAACGGTGCCCGTGGAGCCGGTGGTTTCCAGGTCCACAAAAACCATGGGTTGAAAAGAATCGGCAGGCATGGCGAGAACAAAGCGAAGTTGTCGACTTTAGCGGCCTTTGGGCACTTCACCCTCAACATACGCGCCGCGCATGCCGCCCTGTGCCCCTTTTCTGGGCGGAGTTGCAGGCTCGCTTTTTGCAAACGAATATTTTGTAGGTCCCTTTTGCAGGGCTGAGCGCCCGAACTTCGGCCATAAGCCGACCCAAGTCGGTGAGCTCAGCGAAGGGACTGCACCACACCACTGCGGAAGAGGTAGATATGGTCACCACGCACCACGAACGGGCAAGCATCGAGCTCTTGACCGTGTACCAGGTCAGCAAGATCCTGGGGTCGTCCCTGGACGTTCACAAAACCTTTCGAGAAGCACTCAATGTGCTCACCTCGATGATGGGTTGGCGTCGAAGTGCCGTGATCCTCCAGACAGAAGAAGGCCCCTTGTGCGGCATGTGCGCGGTGGGCCTGTCGAGAGAAGAGTCCTCACGCCTGACCTTCGCCGTGGGCGAAGGCATTGTCGGCAAGGTCTTTGCCTCGGGCGTGGCCGCCGTCGTACCCGACATCCAGCAGGAGCCGCTGTATCTGAACCGCAGCGGCGCCGTCGAACAGTCGCCCGACGAAACCATTGCCTACATCGCCACGCCCATCAAGGCCAACCGACGCACACTGGGCGTGCTGACCATGGACCGCGTGGTCACCGCGCGCTCCGGTGTCTTTGATGAAGACTTGCGCCTGCTGTCCATGGTGGCCAGCCTGATGGGTCAGAACCTGTTGCTGCATCGCGGCGTGAGTGCCGAGCAAGGCCGCTTGTATGAAGAGGCGCGGCGCCTGTCCAAGGCCCTCAAGCCTGTCTTCCAGCTGGACACGGCCATCGGCGGTTCGCCGCGCATGCAGGAGGTGTTCTCTGAAGTGCACCAGGTGGCCCCAACCAAAACCACCGTGTTGCTGCGTGGCGAAAGCGGTACAGGCAAAGAGGTGATTGCACGCGCCGTGCACAACCTGTCGCCGCGCAAGGAAGAGCCTTTTGTGCGCGTGAATTGCGCCGCCCTGACCGAGTCGCTGCTCGAATCCGAACTGTTCGGCCACGAAAAGGGCGCGTTCACAGGCGCCGTGGGCATGCGCAAGGGCCGCTTTGAAATGGCTCATGGCGGCACCCTCTTCCTGGATGAAATCGGCGACATCTCGCCCGCCTTCCAGGCCAAGCTCCTGCGCGTTCTGCAAGAGCGCGAGTTCGAGCGCGTGGGGGGCTCCTCGCCTATCAAGGTCGATGTACGCATGGTGCTGGCCACCAACCGCAACCTGGAGAAGATGGTGGCAGCAGGGGAGTTCCGGGCCGACCTGTATTACCGCATCAACGTGGTCAGCATCTTCCTGCCGCCGCTGCGCGAGCGCCGTGAAGACATCCCCTTGATGGTCGAGCACTTCCTGCAACGCTTCAACCGCGAGAACAGCCGCAAGATCAAGGTCACACCCAAGGCCATGAAGGTGCTCACCAGTTGCTACTGGCCAGGCAATGTGCGCGAGCTGGAGAACTGCGTCGAGCGCACGGCCACCATGAACCTCAGCGAAGACCTCACCGACCTGAGCTTCCCCTGCCACGACAACCGTTGCCTCACCCAGGTGCTGCACTACATCGACCGCGAGGACGCTGTGCGGCCGGGCAAGCCTCTGTCCATTCCCATCGCTGAAGTGCCAGGCCGTGCGCCAGGCTCTCAGCCCCGCGATGGCGGGCATGAATCTGATGACGGGGATGACGGCGTGGCCGTGGCCTCTTCGGACGACAAACCAGAAGGCGAGCGCGACAGACTGGTCTGGGCCATGGAAAAGTGTGGCTGGGTGCAGGCCAAGGCTGCTCGCTTGCTGAACATCACGCCGCGCCAGATGGGCTATGCGCTCCAGAAATACGACATCGAAGTGCGCAAGTTCTGACTGTCAAATGAGGCTGATCGCCCGCCAGGTGTAGGCCAGGGCCACAGCCGCCACCAGCAACACGCTCAAGGCGCCGAACACGCCCGTGCTGTCCTGTTCGGGCGCATCACCAACGCGTTGTCGTGCCAGCTCCCGGTGCAGCATGAAGAGCGGCAAAGTGGCGCTGAAGGCAATCAGCAGCGAGGCCGGGAAGTACCAGCCGTAGCCGCGCATTTTCAAACGGCGTGCCTCGGTCAACATCCACCACCACACCACCAGGAAGACGAACATGATGTCCACCGTGATGAAGCGGCTGGCGGCGTTGACCAGGGTGTCTTGCCAGAACTGCATGTTGCCTCCCACCACCCCCAGTGCCAGATAGGGCTGGATCTGCGCACCCGTACCGACAAGGGCGGCCAGGGCGATCAGTGCATACAAGGCGCACAGCAGGGTTTGTCGACGGATCATGGTGGTGTGGCTGGGTCAGAAGGCTCGCCAGAACGCCGTTGCGATGGCGTCTGGCCGGTGGCGCGCTTGAAGGCGCGGGTGAAAGTGGCTGCGTCAGAGAAGCCAGCAGCCAGGGCAATCTGCGTGATGGACTTGTCGGTCTCGAGCAGCAGGATTTCGGCGTACGCCACACCCACTTCGGTCCGCAACTGGGGCAAGGTCGTGCCTTCGTCTTTCAAGCGACGGCTCAGTGTGCGTGGCGACAGCGCCAGCGCATCGGCCAGCGTGCCCGCATCCAGCACCTGCCTTTGCCGAACCGCGCTTTGCAAGCGGCGTTTGACCTCCTGCGTGATGGGCTTGGCATCGCTGCGCGCCTGGCTCTGCTGCTCCAGCGTGGTCTTCATCAGTATGTGTGAAGCGCGACTGGGTGCAATCAGGGGGATGCTCAGGTCTTGCCTGGGCCACACCAGCTTGTTCTGCCTGGCGTTGAAAACGAATTTCACGCCAAACGCGGCTTCGTAGGCGGCCGGGTCACCCATCGGGCTGTGCATGAGGTAGACCGTACCGCCAGACACCGGTCGCGTCAGGAAAGGCATGATCTTCAGCGGCGCGGTCACCACGGTCTCGGTGAACAGGTCGTTGACCGTGCCGAAATCGTACTTCGCCTCGGTGATCATGTGCACCTCGTCGCCCACATCTTGCCTGCGCATCACATAGGCCGGCATGATCAGCGAGGCGTAGGTCAAGGCACCGTGCAGCGCCTCGCCCAGGCTGGCCGAGGTGATCGCCAGCATCCCCAAGGGCCCGTGCACCGTCAGCGGAAAGTGAGCCATGAAGTTGACCAGCGGCGGCGCACCCGGTGGACAGATGCTCAGAAAGTGCGCCAGCGCACGCTGCATCTGCAGGCCGTTGATGGTCTGCCACGGCATGAAGGGGCGTGGCAGGTCAATGCCGCAAAACCTGTACAGGTCTTCAACGTCGGAGCCCAGCTCGCGGGCAAGCGACTCCCCGATCTCCAGATACTGGATGGGAAAGGTCAGGCTCTTGAGGATGCGGTCTGAGCTCTTCATGGGAAAGCTGGGGTACAAGCAGATCAACCAAGGGGCTGGTCAGCGGGCCAGTTTACTGTGCGTGGCCTGGCTGTAGGCCGCGTAGACGAAGGCCCCGATCAACAGCATCCATTGACCATAGCTGGCCAGGCGGTAGACATGCCCGGTCTGCACGAACGCCGGGTCAAACCCCATCGAGCCAAGCAGGGGCAAGGACCAGTAAAAGCTGGGGGTGGCGACCAGGCAGGCGATCACAAACAGCGCCCACTCCTTCACCCAGGCACCCTGCCCTTGACGCCAGGCCATGGCCAGCAAGGCCGAGAACAACAAGGTCATGCTGCCCCCGAACACCGCCAGCGCGCCGCCCGAGATGGTCGCGAAACTGGGCATGCCCATCTGCACACCCCACCCCAGCAACACCGCGCCCACCACGCTGCCACCGGCGACCAAAGCGCCCACACCGGCCCCCATGAACCGCGAGGCTGGCTGGCGCCTGATGAACGCCGCCCAGATCAGTTGCACGCCGCCGAGCAGACCCAGCACACTGGCCGCCGCAAACAGCCAGCGACTCGTGGCGTGCCCTGCGATCACCGTGTCCGCCATCTGGATGACGCCAGCGGGAATCAAGGCGGCAGCCTGAGGCGCCTGCCCCAGACTGGGCGCCAGCAAGAGGTACTGCACAGTGGTCACGCACGCGGCCAGCAGGACCAGCACGCCCGGCCAGGCCAGCGCACGACCCAGCCGAGCGTGTGTAGCGAAGGTCTGGCTGACCTTGTCTTGCGAGGCCGTCGAGCGCTCGGCTTGAAGCCAGCGGTTGATGGTGAACAAGCCATAGCCGATCAGCACACACAGTGGCACCAGCACACCGGTGACCGCATAGTTGCCTTCGAGTTGGCGCAGCTCGGGCGAGCTGATGCCAAAGGCCAGCCAGCCATAGCGCTGGATGGGCGCCGTGAGCAGCATGCCGTAGTTCAGGCACATCCAGGCCTGATGCTGGGCGATTTGCTTGCGCAGCATCGAATACACCGCCATCCACAGGCTCACCGTCACACCAACCGCCAGGCCCCACAGCCCGATGTAGAAGGTCAGTTGATCGTAGATGTCGGCCACCGGCGTGCGCACCAGGTACACCATCGCGGCGATCATGGCGGACTGCGCCGCCAGCAGGTAGACCGCGCCAAACGCGCGGTGCCACTTTGGGAAGCGACGGCGAAATGCCGGCCAGAACTGCAGTGCACCGAACAGCATGCAGACGCCACCCAGCACGTTGTGCACGGACAGCACGATGCCATTGGCCTTGGGCATGGTGGCGTAGTGGATGAGCGGCTCGCTCAGGCCGTCCTTCCCGTAGGCATAGGTGGGCGAACTCACTTGCGCGAGCAGCCCCAGCATCACGCTGGAGTGTTCGGCAATATCGCTGGGGCTGCCAGCAGAACGACCGGCCTCGGCTGCACGCTGCATCTCGATGCGCTTGGCGGCCACCTCGGCGTTGCCAGCACCCTTGAAATTGACGACGCCTGCGTCAATGGCCGCCAGGCCGTAGAGCAGCATGGCCAGGGTCAACGCGATCGCGACGGCACGCCACAACCAGACACGAAGCGGTGTAGACGGAGACAGCGGCAGGGCATTGGTCAGGCTCATGGTGATGGCGCAGCGACGTTGAGGGTGGCGTCATGCTAGGGATGCCGCCTTTGCCTGGTCCGCCAATACCATGCCTGATCCGCCAATCTCAGCCCTGCCCGCGCACCGCCTGATAGACCAATTGTTTGAACTCGAAAGAGAACGGGTGCCAGAACGCCATGTGCCGCTGCGTCATGAGCACACCCGCCAGGTTCTGCCTGGGTGACACCCACCAGTGCGTGCCACCGATCCCGCCCCACTGGTACTCGCCAACCGAGTCCTGGGGGTCAAACGGCGATGGCGTCAAGGTGAGCGCACCAGTCAGCCCGAAGCCCTTGCCCGGCATCTCGCCCGAGCGGGCAAAGCGTATCCACCGCTCGTCTGGCAGGTGATTGGCCGCCAGCAAGGCCAGCGTCTGCGGCTGCAACAAGGCTTTGCCACCAGGCAAGAAGCTGCGCATCAACGCCAGCATGTCCGCCAGGCTGGACACCAGACCACTGCCGCCAGACAAGCGCGGCACCGGTGCAACATAGGCTTGAGGAAAGGGCATGTTGTCGGTGCGCCGCAGGCCCGGCGCCAAGGGGTTGGCGGCATCCGCGCCGATGTAATAGGCAGCGAGCCGATGCTGCTGATCGGGGGGCACGACAAAGCCGGTGTCCACCATGCCCAGCGGCTCAAAGATGCGCGACTGGATGAAGGCGTCAAATGACTGACCGCTGACCACTTCAACCAGGCGGGACACCACATCGGTGGCCACCGAGTACGCCCACCCTTCCCCGGGATGGAACACCAGAGGCAAGTCGGCCAGCGTGTCCATCATGTCGGCCAGGGTGGTGAAGGGATTGAGCACCTTGCGCGCGTTGTAGGCCTCGTAAATGAGCGTACCGGGGTCGAGCAGGCCGTAGCTCAAACCCGAGCTGTGCGTCAACAGGTGGCGAATGGTGATGGGCTGGCGCGCCGGCTCGACCTCATCCAGCGTGGTGGCACCAGGCTTGAGCACAAAGCGATGGCCCAGTGGCGCAATGAAGCGTTCGATGGGGTCGTCAAGCTGGAAATGGCCCTCTTCCCACAGGAGCAAGGCGGTGCAGGACGTGACCAGCTTGGTATTGGAGAACACGCGAAAGAGGTGGTCTTCGCGCAAGGGGATGCCCCGCTCCTTGTCAGCCCAGCCCGTGCAGTGAACGTCCAGCAAGTCCTGCCCACGCAGCACGGCGCTGGCCACGCCGGGCAGGATGTCGCCATCTACGTATCGCTGCATGGCGGCATGCACGGGGTTGAAGTCGTGGCCATGGGTCGCTACCATCAAACGTGTCATCTCGGTACCTGGCTGATTCGTTGGGCAAATTGTGAGGGATATCGTGGGCTGTCCATCCCAACGTGATCCCGGCGCCCATGTCGGCAAGCCTGCCGTTTACCCTCTTCTACGATATGAAGCACGCCCTCCTCGCCGCAGCCTTGATAGGCAGCACACTGATCACCGCTTGCTCGTCTGAGCAGCTTTACGCCACAGGCCGCAACGCTCAACGCGCTGAGTGCATGAAGCGCCAGGACGCCCTGGAGCGAGACCGCTGTCTGAAAGATGCCGGCTTGTCGCATGACGCGTACAAGCGCGAAGCCGATGCAGCAAGCCGTTGATCGGTAGCCAGAGGGTCAGGCGCGCGCGTCAGTGCCATCGAAGGCTGGCGTGAGCAAGGCGTTGCGCGCCTGCGCAATACGAAGAAACTGTTCGTGACTGCCGCCTACGTCGGGATGCACCTTCTGAGCGAGCCGCCGAAAGGCCGCTTTGATCTGAGATGGCTCAAGCTTCCCGTCAGCTGGCAGGTTCAATGCCTCCCGGTGCTGCCTCTCGTCGAGCTGCTGGCGGTGGGTTCGGCCCTGTCTCCTGCCCTCGTTGAACCGTGCATGGTCTTCGTTGATTCGCGCCTGCGCCGCGCGGCGTTTTTCGTGGGCTTCACGGCGCAAGGCCACTTGATCGTCCTGCCACCGCTGGCGCGACATGACGATGCAGGCGGCAAAGGCGATCCGGCCTTGTGCTTCGAGCTCGTCGAGGCTGAATGGGCCCAACATGTCGAAGGGCCGCGCCATCCACGCACGTCTGCCTCCCTTACCGGCTTCCACCTGGCCGATCGTCGCCATGGCAAGCATGCCGGAGGCTCCGTTCCAGATCACCCACTGTTCCGGGTCCGCAGGCAGAGGGCTGTCATGCATGGGTTGTCTCCAGGCGCCATGTTGTCGCACACCGCACGCATGAGGCGGATTGTCGTGAACACCGCAGGTGCTTGCCCATTTGGACGGGTTTTGAATGGCAATGCCTGTCGCCAAGCAAATTGCACACCCGGCATGTGGCAAGCGGCACAATGTATAGCCCCACCCAGCAAGGACGCTCTCATGAAATACAAAGGCAGTTGCCACTGTGGCAAGGTCGCGTTTGAGGTCGAAGGCGAGATCAAGAGCGCCTTGGCTTGCAATTGTTCAATCTGTCAGCGCAAGGGCTCCTTGCTCTGGTTTGTGCCTCGCTCGGACCTGCATTTGTCGACACCCGAAGACGCGGCCAGCACCTACACATTCAACAAGCACGTGATCAAGCACCGCTTCTGTCCCGTGTGCGGCATGCATCCCTATGGCGAGGGTGTGGATCCAAAGGGCCAGGCCACAGCTGCGATCAACATCCGGTGCATCGACAACATCGATCTCGCCACCATCCCGGTTCAGCATTACGATGGCCGCGCAAGCTGAACGTTTCAGACCCTCCCCATGAAAACTTACGACATCGAAATTCAGCGCCTGAAATCGGCGCGGCACCACAACGGCCTGATCGAACTGGGTGTGGACGCCTTGGTGCTGCCCCGGCCAGCCCGGGATGAACAGTCAACGACCACTTGCCTGTCTCTGCCTGTCGACGACGCCCGCACCCTGATGTTGCTGCTCAAGCAGCAACTGGCCGAACTGGACAAACTGCAACCGCGCAGCCGACGTTCCGGACGGTGCTGAGGCGATGACGAGCAGGCTGCAAGCCGAATGGCACCGCCTGTTCATCCCGCACGCCGGTATCGAACAGCGTGCGCCAGATGAACACACCAGCCTGATCGATGCCAAAGGGCAGGTTCGGGCCATGGTCCTGAGCCTGGCCAGGCCCGCCGACTGGTCTGCGCTGTCGGTCGTGTGGCAAGCGGTTCAGGCTGACATGGGGCTGCCCGCCCCGGCCATCGCGGTCTCCGGAGACGAGGCCTACCAGCTCTGGTTCTCGCTGGCAGAAGCCGTGTCTGTGCCCGAGGCCCGGGGGTTCCTTGAAGCCCTGCGCACGCGCTACCTGGGCCACATCGCACCGCACCGCATCACTTTGCTGCCCGCCTTGGATGCCCAGGCGTCAGCGCAAGCCTGGCATGCCAACAGCGTGCCACCACAGCCAGTGCAAACCGATCAATGGTCTGCCTTCCTCGCCCCGGACCTGGCCCCCATGTTCGCCGAGACGCCCTGGCTTGACCTGGCACCCAGCCCCGAGGGGCAGGCGGACCTGTTGTCTGGACTGCAGAGCATCAAGCCTGGGGCCTGGCGGGCTGCGCTGACGCCGTCCCTAGCCGTTCAAGCTCTGGCGCAATCGACCGCCTCGTCAGCCTGCCCGGCAACACGTCCGCCATGCCATGACCCTCGCCAGTTCCTGTTTGATGTCATGAACGACAACACGGTGGCACTGGCTTTGCGCATCGAGGCGGCCAAGGCGCTGCTGCCTCACAGCCCGCCTGCGCCCTGATCGCCGTCAGCCCAATGCGGCCGTGACAATGACCTCGATCTTCCACGCCGGGTTGACCAGAGGCGCCTGAAACGTGGCCCGCGGCGGTGCCGTCACACCCTGAAACCAGGCCTCCCACACCACGTTCATAGCCGGCACTTCACCGATGTCCTTGACGATGACCTGTGCCATCAGGATACGGCCACGGTGGCTGCCCGCCTCTTTGAGCAGGGCATCGATCTGCTCAAGCACCTGACGGGTCTGCCCAGCCATGTCGGCTTGGACATCGGTGGGCACCTGCCCAGCCAGATAGACCACCTGGCCATGGATGGCGGCGTCGCTGTAGCGCGCTTCAGGGTTGAGGTAGCGGATGCCTGGTTCGGTAGAGGACATGAAACGGGACCTGAGACAAGGTTGTCGGTGAGCCCATTGTGCACAAGCGCCGAAAAGCGAGTCTCCCCATGTGCCTGAGGGCAATG
>Ga0209066_10001130_pt1 | contig 36170 bp, 28 predicted proteins | sample All_14_2_FD_187198 | JGI IMG/M metagenome (GOLD analysis project Ga0209066, IMG submission 187198) | Freshwater microbial communities in response to fracking from Pennsylvania, USA - Allegheny Zone_MetaG_DW_15 (SPAdes) (version 2) ... | reverse complement strand
CCAGCTAAAGACCCCCAAAACACCCGCCGCTTCTCGCCTCCAGCCCCACCACCGATTCCGAAGAAACCGCCGCAGCGCTGAAGAGGGGCGCAGTATAAACACACCACACAATTCGTCAAGAAAAAATGAATACGAAAAATCTATGGGCACATTTCATTATCAATTCAAACTAACTGATATGCACGCAACTCATAACCTTGACCAATCCAAGCCGTATCAAGCGCACGTAACTTGAACACGGCTGCCCCAACTTTAAGAAACAGAGATGCATCCTTGAGGACGCCAGACTGCCCGGTAATCAAACGCACTACATCTCCACGGCACACAGGATCGCAAACCAAAACACTGACAGAACTGCGCCCATCTTCGACCGTTGCATGCGTCGCCGCGCGCGATACAAGCTGCAACCCACAGAAGAGACCGCGCGACTCGACACGCACCCTGCGAACAAAGCCAAGCTGAACTTGGTTCGCATCTTCGAATTGCACGCCTACAAGCTGACTGATCAACACCCCCCGAGGCCCCGGATCGGGAAGCAGAACCGCCATGCTCGAGCGACTCACATCAGATACCGAGGACAGAATATCGTCGGAGGGCGAATCACCCATCACCAACTGGAGACATGCGTCCACGCCCTGAACAAGCCGAACTTTGTCGCCCAACACATGCCTCCGATGACGGCGCGTCGGCGCATCGGGGGCCCACACACGTAACAGATGCTGCAGCGCAACGTCGGCAGGGCACAGACCGTTGTCGGCCGCCCCCTCCGACCCATCCCTCGCAAGCGGACGCCCTCGCGCCATAAGGGATTCGCACGCAACACGTGTCGAAAAATGAAAGACCTTACTGACAGAGCCATCCAAGCAGCGCATTGGAGCTGCGTCGCCTAGCGGATCAACGACGTAATGCGGCCCCGGAACGGCCCTTCGAGACATATCCAAGAACGGCACGCACGCATCGATCAGACCGACGGTCTGCCACAACGGCGCATCTTCAAGGAGATCAAGACCGGCGCTGAAGTAGGCAAGTGCACGCAGATAAGCACTTCCTACAGATTCGATGTCGCCGGCGAAAATCGCTGCGCCGTCCTCGATCTCAGCGGCAAGCAGGCTCCCAAGCCTCTGCCACAGCTCGGCCTGCGAACCGCGCCGCCCAACGGCATCCCACTTCACCGCTTCGGCCTGTGCGATCGCAACGTCGGTACGCGAGATCAAGACACTCGATCGCGTCCAGATCATCCAGCTCCCATCGGCTAGCACATGACTGGCAGCACGAAGGTCTGGAACAGATCCATAGTCGGCCACCCGGATCGCGACTTGTAGCGCGTCGTTGAGCACCTGACGAGCGCGAAGCAAGCCCTGGGAATGCCCCACAGCGCAGCTCAACTGCTCCCTAAACTCAGCTGCGACGGCACTCAACTGCGTCAGGGCAGCAAGACGAGAAGGCACTGACTCGAAACAAGGTGCAAGCACGACAGCGCTCATAAGGAGAGAAGAACCCATTCAGTATCACAACGCCACTTGCTCTAAGCCCGACCTCTCATCAGACCAAAACGGGATGTCGCACATAAACAGGAGCAATCACAGGCTCTTGAGACTAGCACACCAGTCATGCCGATAGGATTTTCCGCAGCTACGAAAAACAGCGCCGAACGCAGCGCCCACAGCCACCGAAACCAAGTGCGCCCATCAGTGTAAAATTCAACGTTTTTCAAGACCCTGCGAACATGCGCCAGTACCTTGACCTCATGCGCCACGTGCTCGAGCACGGAGATCGCAAGACCGACCGCACCGGCACGGGGACGCTGTCTGTTTTTGGCTGGCAGATGCGCTTTCCGCTGCAGCACGGTTTCCCCCTGCTGACGACAAAGAAACTTCACATCCGCTCCATCATCCACGAACTGCTGTGGTTCCTCCAGGGCGATACCAACATTCGCTACCTTAAGGACCATGGTGTCTCGATCTGGGACGACTGGGCTGACGACAAGGGTGATCTTGGCCCTGTCTATGGCAAACAGTGGCGACGCTGGGAAAAAAAGGATGGCTCGACCGTAGACCAGATCACAAAGTTGATCGACGGCATCAAGCGTAATCCCGACTCACGGAGGCACATCGTTTCCGCGTGGAATCCGGGCGAAGTCGACACGATGGCACTCCCGCCCTGCCACGCGCTGTTTCAGTTCTACGTAGCTAACGGCCGCCTGTCCTGCCAGTTGTATCAGCGCAGCGCCGATATTTTCCTCGGCGTCCCGTTCAACATTGCGTCCTACGCCCTGCTGACCCACATGGTGGCGCAGGTATGCGATCTCGAAGTGGGCGATTTCGTGTGGACGGGTGGCGACTGCCATCTGTACCTGAACCACCTGGAGCAGACGCGCGAACAACTCTCACGTGAACCACGCGCCTTGCCCACACTTACGCTGAACTCAGACGTGAAGGACATCTTCGCTTTCCGCTTTGAAGATTTCAATCTCGAAGCGTACGACCCGCACCCTCACATCAAGGCACCGGTGGCCGTATGAACACGCAGCTCCAAATCGTCATCGTCGCCGCAGTGGCCCGGAACGGCGTTATCGGCCGCGACAACGGCTTGCCCTGGCGACTCAAGTCGGACCTTCAGCACTTCCGCGCGATGACAATCGGACACCCCATCCTGATGGGGCGCAAGACTTGGGAGTCGCTGGGCCGTCCGCTGCCAGGACGGCGCAACTTGGTTATCACGCGCGATTCCGCTTATCGCGCTGAGGGTGCTGAAGTGTTTACTGACCCGGAAATGGCGATTGCAGCCGCAACGGGAACCGAACTTCTGTTTGTGATTGGCGGAGCACAGCTTTATACGACGCTGTTTCCGCGTGCCGACCGCCTCGAACTGACCGAAGTCTGGGCCGATGTTCCCGGGGATGCTCATTTTCCCGTATTTGACCGGACGGATTTCATCGAGGAACGGCGGGATGCGCGTACGGCAGATGCGGATAACGAATTCGACTTCGATTTCGTTACCTATCAGCGACGCTGAAGACCCTCCATCACCGCATACAACAAGGGCCGCAGATGCGGCCCTTGTTGTCAGTGGCGGCACAAAACCGCCGCGAACTCCGTCAATCCCTTACGCAATCCACGTAGTAACGCCCATCCTCACCCTTCACCAAACCATGAATATCGGTCTCGAAGCCAGGGAAGCGGGCGTTGAAATCACGCGCGAACTTCAGGTAACGCACGATCGTCGCGTTGAAGCGCTCACCCGGAATCAGCAACGGGATGCCTGGCGGATAGGGAGTGACAAGCATGGCAGTGACACGCCCCTCGAGATCATCGAGGGCCATACGCTCGATCTCGCGATGCGCCATCTTGGCGAAGGCATCGGCCGGCTTCATCGCCGGCACCATGTCTGACAGATACATCTCAGTGGTCAAACGCGCGATGTCGTGTGCCGTGTAAAAGCTATGGATCTGGTTGCACAGATCCTTGAGGCCAACTCGCTCGTAACGCGGGTGCTTGGCGATGAACTCCGGCATCACACGCCACAAGGGTTGGTTGCGGTCGTAGTCGTCCTTGAACTGCTGCAACTCGGTCACCATCGTGTTCCAGCGACCCTTGGTGATGCCGATCGTGAACATGATGAAGAAAGAATATAAGCCGGTCTTCTCGACGATGATGCCGTGCTCAGCCAGATAGCGGGTGACGATCGCTGCAGGAATGCCGGTATGTTCGGCGAAGTCGCCGTCCATGTTCAGACCCGGCGTGATGATCGTGGCCTTGATCGGGTCAAGGATGTTGAAGCCTTCAGCCAAATCGCCGAACCCGTGCCAACGCTCACCCGCCTTCAGCGTCCAGTCCTCGCGGCTGCCGATACCCTCTTCCGCCAGGAATTCCGGCCCCCAGACCTTGAACCACCATTCTTCGTCGCCGAACTCGGCATCCACCTTGCGCATGGCGCGGCGAAACTCGACTGCCTCGGACAGCGACTCATTGACCAGCGCCGGCCCCCCCGGCGCCTCCATCATCGCGGCAGCCACGTCGCAGGACGCGATGATCGCGTACTGCGGCGAGGTGGAGGTGTGCATCAAGTAGGCCTCGTTGAAGATATCGCGGTCGAGCTTGCGCGTCTGCGAGTCCTGAACCAGGATCTGCGAGGCCTGACTCAAACCTGCCAGCAGCTTGTGCGTCGACTGGGTCGAGAACACCATCGATTCGCGACAGCGCGGACGGTCGGCGCCGATCGCATGGTAATCGCCATAGAAATCGTGGAAGGCTGCGTGCGGCAACCAGGCTTCGTCGAAGTGCAGGGTGTCGATCTGACCATCGAGCATATCCTTGATGGTCTCGACGTTGTACACCACGCCGTCGTAGGTCGACTGCGTGATCGTCAGAATGCGCGGCTTCTTGCTTTTGGCCTCGCGAGCAAAGGGATTGGCTTCGATCTTTTTCTGGATGTTCTCCATCGAGAACTCTTCCAGCGGGATCGGGCCGATGATGCCGTAGTGGTTGCGCGTCGGCGTAAGAAACACCGGCACCGCACCCGTCATGATGATCGAGTGCAGGATGGACTTGTGGCAGTTACGATCGACAACGACGATGTCACCGGGCGCCACGGTGGTATGCCACACCATCTTGTTCGAAGTCGACGTGCCATTGGTCACGAAGTACAGGTGGTCGCAGTTGAAGATACGTGCGGCGTTGCGCTCAGAGGCCGCAACCGGGCCGGTGTGGTCAAGCAATTGCCCGAGCTCGTCGACCGCATTGCACACGTCGGCGCGCAGCATGTTCTCACCAAAGAACTGATGGAACATCTGCCCCACCGGACTCTTCAGGAACGCCACGCCGCCCGAGTGCCCGGGGCAGTGCCACGAATACGAACTGTCAGCCGCGTAATGCACAAGCGCGCGGAAGAAGGGCGGCGCCAGCGACTCGAGGTAGTTCTTCGCCTCGCGCACCACATAGCGTGCGATGAACTCCGGCGTGTCCTCGAACATATGGATGAAGCCATGCATCTCGCGCAGTACATCGTTGGGGATGTGACGCGTGGTGCGCGTCTCGCCGTGCAGAAAAATCGGGATATCTGCGTTGCGGAAACGGATTTCCTCAACGAATGCACGCAGGTCGGCAATGGCCTTGGCCGAAGCTTCAGGCGAGGAAAACTCCTCGTCGTCGATCGACAGAATGAAAGTCGAGCCGCGGCTCTGCTGCTGCGCAAAGGAGGTCAGGTCGCCGTAGCTGGTGACACCCAGCACTTCCATCCCTTCTTCTTCAATGGCCTTGGCCAGCGCACGAATCCCCAATCCGGACGTGTTCTCGGAACGGAAGTCCTCGTCGATGATGATGATGGGGAAGTGAAATCTCATCCTGTTCGTCTCCAGCGGGGTCCTTGCGGGACGTAAAAGTGAAAGTGTAACCCCCTGATCATTGCCCGGGCGTTACGGGTATTGAATCTAAAAAAGCACAAGGGGCCGTCAGGCGGCCCCGTGAAATCAGGTTGACTACGCGTTGGCGCTCAGATTTTCGGCAGCGTGACGCCGGTCTGGCCAAAGTACTTCCCACCACGATCCTTGTACGAGGTTTCGCACACCTCGTCCGACTCGAAGAACAGCATCTGTGCGACGCCTTCGTTGGCGTAGATCTTCGCCGGCAGTGGCGTGGTATTGGAAAACTCGAGCGTTACATGGCCTTCCCACTCGGGCTCAAGCGGGGTGACGTTCACGATGATGCCGCAGCGGGCATAGGTGCTCTTGCCCAGGCACACCGTGAGCACGCTGCGCGGAATGCGGAAGTATTCGACCGTACGCGCCAGCGCAAAGGAGTTCGGTGGGATGATGCACACGTCACCGGTGAAATCGACGAAATTGCGCGCGTCGAAATCCTTCGGATCAACGATGGTCGAGTTGATATTGGTGAAGATCTTGAATTCGTTGGCCACGCGCACATCGTAGCCATAGCTCGAGGTGCCGTAGGAGACGATGCGGCCGCTGTCGTTGCTGCGCACCAGTTCCGGCGCGAAGGGCTCGATCATGCCGGCTTCTTGGGCCAGGCGGCGGATCCACTTGTCGGACTTGATGGACATGGGCGCGGGTTCCAGCGGGTGCGTTGCGACCGTCACCGGTCGGAAAAGCCGCGTAGTGTAGGACAAGCGCCGCGAGGGGGAAAGACTCCGCCACACAATTCCCGCAGCCGCGCAAGTTCTCCCGCGCGGCGCCCGTCTCGAGCGATCGTTGGTCAGCTGTTCTTGATGACGATGTTCGGAAATTTGTGCGTCATGTCCTTCGACTTCTCAGCGATGCGCACCGCCACCTTGCGCGCGATCTGCTTGTAGATGCCCGCAATCCGCCCGTCCGGGTCCGCAACCACAGTCGGGGCACCGCTGTCCGCCTCGGAACGGATCTGGATGTCCAGCGGCAGGTCGCCAAGGAACGGGATGTTGTAGTCGGCACACATCTTTTCGCCGCCACCTTGGCCGAAGATGTGTTCCTCATGGCCGCACTTCGAACAGATGTGGATGCTCATGTTCTCGACCACGCCGAGAATCGGCACGCCCACCTTCTCGAACATTTTCAGCCCCTTGCGCGCATCCAGCAACGCGATGTCCTGCGGCGTCGTGACGATGACAGCCCCCGTCACCGGCACGCTCTGAGACAGCGTCAACTGGATGTCGCCGGTACCTGGAGGCATGTCGATGACGAGGTAGTCGAGGTCGTTCCAGGCCGTGTCCTTCAGCATTTGATTGAGCGCCTGCGTCGCCATCGGGCCGCGCCACACCATCGGCGTATCCTGCTCGATCAGAAAACCGATCGACATCGCCTGGATGCCGTAGGCCTCCAGCGGGATCATGGTCTTGCCGTCGTCGGACATCGGGCGCTGGTCGCCGATGCCCAGCATCTGCGGCTGCGAAGGACCGTAGATATCCGCGTCCAGAATGCCGACGCGCGCCCCTTCGGCCGCCAAGGCCAACGCGAGGTTGACCGCGGTCGTGCTCTTGCCCACTCCGCCCTTGCCCGAAGCCACGGCGATGATGTTGCGCACACCGGGCAAAAGCTTCACACCGTGCTGCACAGCATGCGCCACCACCTTGCTGCTGACCTTGATATCGACCCGGCCGATGCCAGGCAATCCAGCCAGCGCATTGCCCAGCGATGCACGAATCGGCTCGTGCTGGCTTTTAGCGGGATAACCAAGCTCGACTTCAAATGCCACATTGCCGCCATCGACCACCAGGTTGCGAATGCAGCGGGCGGAGACAAAATCCTTGCCGGTGTTCGGGTCGATCACCTGCTTGAGCGCATCGGTTACGGTTTGCTGGTCAAGACTCATCGCATTTTCCTCGATAATCGGAACACCCTCAGCGGGGTGAAAACCGCCGAATCATACCGGAGGCTGCGAATTCGCTCACCCGCGCTAACATCAGGGTTTCCCGTGGGTGCAGGCCGACCGTTCGGCAACACACCCAGCCTCATTTCATGACCACGGCAGCCCCTCACGGCGCTGAACCTGGCCGCGCTTCATCGACACTTCGACTGCAATGAAAACCCGCCCCCCCCTTCCCCTTCTCTTCCCCGTCGCGGCAGCTGCCCTGATGTCAGCCTGCGCAACCCCAGGCCTGCCCGATGCATCGCCCCCCGCCGCAGACGACCCGATCCACCGTCACGCGCTCGTCCGTCAGGCCGCTCCCACGCCCGAATGGCCCCGTCTGCGCGAGGCCTTGATCGAAGCCACGCTCAGCACACCGGGCATCACCATCAGCGCGCGTGATGCGAAAGGTCTCAAAATCGAGATCCCCGTTGCCGACGGCTTTACCTCCGGCAGCACGACAATCCGTCCCTCGCTCGCAGCGGCGCTCGACACCGTCGCACCTGCACTGGTGAACGAGCCAGGCGTCGCCATCAAAGTGGTCGGTCACACGGACAGCCAAGGCAGCGAAATGGTCAATCTACGCCTGTCGATCGAACGCGCCGAGGCGGTCGTCACCCATCTGACCGGGCGCGGCATTGCACTCGAACGTCTATCGGCCGACGGGCGTGGCGAGGCCGATCCACTGACCAGCAACGCTACCGAAGAGGGCCGTGCGCGCAACCGGCGGGTCGAACTGCTGCTGCGCGTGATGAATTGAACGTCTCCCTGATCCCCCAGGCACAAGCGTCACCGCGCACAAGCCGCGGCGCGACAGCGCCCATGCTTTGATAAACTCGTTCTCTTTGATTCGCACCAGACAGACCATGCCCCGCAAGCTCCTCGTCACCAACGCCCTGCCCTACGCCAACGGCGACATCCACCTCGGCCATCTGGTGGGCTACATCCAGGCCGACATCTGGGTGCGCTACCAGCGCATGCGCGGCCACTCGGTGCATTACGTCTGTGCGGACGACACCCACGGCACGCCGGTGATGCTGCGCGCCGAGAAGGAAGGCCTGACGCCCGAGCAACTCATCAACCGCGTGCACGGCGAGCACCTGCGCGACTTCACCGCCTTCGGCGTCGCCTTCGACAACTACCACTCCACGCACAGCGCCGAAAACCGTCTTTACGCCGAGGACATCTACGGCAAGCTGAAGACCGGTGGGCTGATCGACACACACTCGATCGAACAGTATTACGACCCGGTCAAGGAGATGTTCCTGCCGGACCGCTTCATCAAGGGCGAGTGCCCCAAGTGTGGCGCGGCGGACCAGTACGGCGACAACTGCGAAGCTTGTGGTGCCGCCTACGCCCCCACCGAGCTCAAGAACCCCTACTCCGCCGTCTCAGGCGCCAAGCCGGTGCTGAAGACCTCTGAACACTACTTCTTCCGCCTCTCCGACGCGCGCGCGGTCGCCTTCCTGCGCGAATGGACGCGCGGCACCAATGCCGCCGGCGAACGCCGCCTGCAGGCCGAAGCCGCCAACAAGATGAAGGAATGGCTGGGCGAGGAAGGCGAGAACAAGCTTTCCGACTGGGACATCTCGCGTGACGCGCCCTACTTCGGCTTCGAGATCCCCGGGGCGCCGGGCAAGTACTTCTATGTGTGGCTAGACGCGCCGATCGGCTACCTCGCCAGCTTCCGCAACCTTGCCGCCAAGCGCGCAGCCGCCGGCGAGGCAATCGCCGTCGAGGACTACACCGACGCGGCGCGCGCCGCTGCCGCCGGCACCGAGATGGTGCACTTCATCGGCAAGGACATCCTCTATTTCCACGCCCTGTTCTGGCCCGCGATGCTGAAGTTCGCGGGCTACGCCACCCCCAGCCAGCTGTGCGTCAATGGCTTTCTGACCGTCGACGGCGCCAAGATGAGCAAGAGCCGCGGCACCTTCATCACCGCACACTCCTACATCACGCAAAAGCTCAACCCCGAGTGGCTGCGCTACTACTTCGCCGGCAAGTCGAACGGCACCATGGAAGACGTCGACCTCAACCTCGACGACATGATCGCCAAGGTCAACTCCGACCTCGTCGGCAAGTTCGTGAACATCGCCAGCCGCTGCGCCGGTTTCATCGGCAAGCGCTTCGACGGCAAGCTGGGCGAGGTCGATGCCGCCGCCTGCGCCGAGTTCGCCGCGGCGTGGGGCGAAGGCCGCATCACCGGCGCCTATGACGAGCGCGACTACAGCCGCGCGCTGCGCGAGATCATGCGCCTGGCGGACGTTGCCAACCAGTATGTCAACGACCACAAACCCTGGGAGCTGGCCAAGCAGGACGGCCAGGAAGCGCACCTGCACACGGTGTGCAGCACCGCGCTGACGATGTTCCGCGACCTCACCCGTTACCTCAAGCCGGTGCTGCCGGCACTGGCCGCGCAGGTCGAGGCCTTCCTCGCCATCCCGGCCATGAACTGGCAGGGCGACTGGGCGCCGCTGCCCGCCGGCCACCCCATCCAGGCCTACCGCCACTTGATGACCCGCGTCGAGCGCAAGCAGATCGATGCCCTGCTCGAAGCCAACCGCGAATCGCTCGCCCCTGCCGCAGCTCCGGCAAAAGAGACGAAAGACGCCAAGGCCGCCTCCTCGCAGCAGCGCCATGCCGAAAAGCAGCAGCACGCCGCGCAGGCCGCCGAAACGGCATCGCCTCACATCAGCATCGACGACTTCACCAAGGTCGACCTGCGTATCGCAAAGATCGTGAATGCCGAGCATGTCGAAGGCGCCGACAAGCTGATCCGCCTGCAACTCGACATCGGCGAGACCGACGACGCCGGCAACCCCAAGCCGCGCCAGGTGTTCGCCGGCATCAAGTCGGCCTATGACCCGGCCACGCTGGTCGGGCGCATGACGGTGATGGTCGCCAACCTCGCGCCGCGCAAGATGAAGTTCGGCATGAGCGAGGGCATGGTGCTGGCCGCCTCCGACCCGGAAGGCAAGACCGGCGGGCTCTACATCCTGTCCCCCGATGTTGGCGCAACCGCAGGCATGCGAGTCAAGTAAGTACCATGCCGCTGACGCCCTCGAAACGCTGGATCATCCTGCATCACGCAGGTCGAGGGCGACTGTCTCCCTAAGGCCGCCCACCGGGTGCGCCTCACGAGCCCAATGGCTCGCAAGCCTCGTTGAACTCGAAGCGGAGACAGCATGAAAATCCAGTTCCGACCCAAGCTCCTCGACACCCTGCCCGGCTACGGCCGGGCCGGCTTCGCCCAGGACTTTTCCGCCGGCATCACCGTCGGCGTCCTCGCACTGCCACTGGCCATGGCTTTCGCCATCGCCTCGGGCATGTCCCCCACCGCCGGCATCTGGACCGCCATCGTCGCCGGTTTGCTGATCTCGCTGCTGGGCGGCTCGCGCGTACAGATCGGTGGCCCGACCGGCGCTTTCATCCCCATCATCTACGCCATCGTCGCCGATCATGGGGTGCAGAACCTGCTGATCGCCACGATGATGTCGGGCGTGCTCCTGTTCGCCATGGGCGCGCTGCGCCTGGGCAGCATGATCCGTTTCATCCCGCTGTCGGTCGTCATCGGCTTCACCAACGGCATCGCAGTCGTCATCTTCATTTCGCAGATCAAGGACTTCCTTGGGCTGAAGATCGACAACCTGCCGGGCGAGTTCTTCGCCAAGATGGCGGCGCTGTGGGCGGCCCTGCCGACCATCGATGTGTCGACCGTCGCCGTCGCCGTCGTGTCGCTCGTCGTGCTGCTGGCCTGGAACCGGCAGGCGAAGAAGGTGGCGTGGATGGCGCGCCTGCCCGGGCCGCTGGCGGTGCTGATCATCATGACGGCGGTGAATGCCCTGTTTGCGCTGCCGGTGGACACCATCGGCAGCCGTTTTGGCGGCATCCCGCAGGAACTGCCCCACATCGGCCTGCCGGAACTCAGCCTCAGCACCCTGGGCAAGCTGGTCACACCCGCCATCACGATTGCACTGCTCGGCGCCATCGAATCCCTGCTGTCCGCGCGCGTGGCCGACAGCCAGATCGATGACCGCCACGACCCCAACCAGGAGCTGATGGCGCAAGGGATCGCCAACGTGGCTGCACCGCTTTTCGGCGGTTTTGCCGCCACCGGCGCCATCGCCCGCACCGCCACCAATATCCGCACTGGCGGGCGGACGCCGGTCGCCGGCATCCTGCACGCCGCGGTGCTGCTGGCCATCGTGCTCGCCCTGGCGCCGCTGGCCAGCGCCATCCCGCTCGCCACACTGTCGGCCATCGTCGTCATCGTGGCGATCAACATGGGTGAATGGCATGCCTTCGCCCCCAGCGAACTGGCGCGCTACTCGCTGAATTACCGCACCATCCTGCTCGGCACCTTCTTCGTCACCGTGGTGTTCGACCTGACGCTGGCGGTGGAGCTGGGGATGGTGCTGGCGAGCCTGTTCTTCATCTACCGCATGTCCGACCTGACCCGCATCGAACGCGTGCCGCTGGAAGAGCACTACGGGGTGGACGCGATGAGCCGGGCGGACGGCAGCCCCCGTATCCTCGCCTACAAGATGTTCGGCAGCCTGTTCTTCGGCGCGGCCAACAAACTCGAGAATCTGCTGCTGATGCAGCACGGCCACCCTGACGTGGTGATCCTCGATCTGGACAAGGTCATCAGCCTCGACACCACCGGCCTCGACATCCTGCAGACCTTGCACCGCAATCTGCAAAAACGCGGCGCACACCTGATCCTGTGCGGGCTGAACTCGCAGCCGGGCTCGATCGTTTTCCGGTCCGGTTTCATGGACAAGCTCGGCGACGAGAACGTCACCGCCAACCTCACCGATGCCCTGCTGCGCGCGCAGTGGCTGAGCGGCACGGCACCGGAGGCGGCCTACACCTGAGGCCACCTAAACCTGATGCTTCGGGCTGGCCACGCTTCAAGCCGGGTAGATGACCTCGACCGACTCCGGCGGCAACCACTCGCGCAGGCCCTCCAGCAAGGCATCGTCCAGCCGCACGCGCCAGCCGTCGCCAAACGGCAGGTCGGCCTCGGCCGCGGCGTTGCGGTAGCTGACCCGAATCGGGCAGCCGCCGTCGCGGAAAGGCTCAAGCAGGGTCTGCAGCTTGCCCGCAGCAACGGCCGCGCCGCCACTGGCACCGACTTCGCCATTGATGCGCAACTGCAGCGCGCGTGCAAAACGGCTGCGTGCCTCGCCCAGAGTGAGCAAGCGGTCGGCGATGATGCGCAGGCCGCCCGAGAAATCGTCATTGCTGACCTTGGCCTCCACCACCAGCACTTCGTCGGTAACGATCTTGCCGCGGTTGGCGTCGAGCACCTCCGAATACACCATGACCTCGCGCGGCTGGGTGCCGTCGTCGAGCAGCACGAAGGCCATCTTGCCGCGGTTGCCCATCTTGGTCCGCGTCTCCATGACCACGCCCGCCAGCATCGTGATGTCGCGAGAGGGCTCGATCTGCGCCAGCGTGCGACGGACGAAGCGGCGCACCTCGCCTTTGAAGGTGTTGAACGGATGGCCCGACAGAAAGAAGCCGATTGCGAGCTTTTCTTCCTTCAGCCGCTCGCGCTCGGTCCACGGACGGATCGTTGCGAACGCGGGCGCCGCACCGGCGGCTTCCGGCATCATGTCGAACAGGCCACCCTGCATCGCGTTGGCCGCCGCCTGTTCGGCCGCTTCCATCGCCAGCGCCACGGTCGCCATCATCTGCGCACGATCGATGCCTTGATGGCCGGGCAGCGTATCCATCGCGCCGGCGCGGATCAGCGCCTCGATGACACGGCGGTTGACGTTACGACGGTCGACGCGCTCGCAGAACTCGAACAGGTCGCGGAAACCGCCTCCGCTTTTTCCCCCTTTCTCGCGCGCTGCCAGGATCGCCCGCACCGCCGGCTCGCCCACGCCCTTCACCGCGCCCAAGCCATAACGGATGGTCTTGCGATCCACCGGCACGAAGCGGTAGTCGGATTCGTTCACGTCCGGCGGCAGCACGGCGATGCCGTTGGCGAGCGTGTCCTCGTAGAAAATCTTGACGGTGTCGGTATTGTCCAGATCGGACGACATCGTGGCCGCCATGAAGGCCGCGCAGTGGTGCGCCTTCAACCAGGCGGTGTGGTAGGTCACGACCGCGTAGGCCGCGGTGTGCGACTTGTTGAAGCCGTACTCCGCGAACTTGGTCATCAAGTCAAAGAGCTGCTCGGCGAGCGCCGGGTCGTAGCCCTTGTGCTTCGCGCCCTCGGCGATGGTGGCGCGGTGCTTGGCCATCTCGTCGGCCTTCTTCTTGCCCATCGCCCGGCGCAGCATGTCGGCACCGCCCAGGGTGTAGCCCCCGATGATCTGGGAAATCTGCATCACCTGTTCCTGGTACACGATGACGCCGTAGGTCGGCTCCAGGCAGGCTTTCAGGTCCGGATGGAAGTAGTCGATCTCCTGCTGGCCCTTCTTGCGCAGGATGAAGTCGTCCACCATGCCCGAGCCCAGCGGCCCGGGGCGATAGAGCGCGAGCACCGCGATGATGTCCTCGAAGCGGTCGGGCGCGAGCTTCTTCAGCAGCTTCTTCATGCCGTCCGATTCGACCTGGAAGATCGCCGTGGTGTTGGCATCCTTCAGGATCTGGTAGGCGGCCGGGTCTTCGAAGCCCAGGCTCATCAGGTCGGGCCGGCTGCCGGTCATGCGCGCGATGTATTCCAGCGCCAGCTCGATGATGGTGAGGTTGCGCAAGCCGAGGAAGTCGAACTTCACCAGGCCGACCGCTTCCACGTCGTCCTTGTCGAACTGCGACACCGGCGTGGCGTCGTCGCCGTCGGCGATGTAGAGCGGGCAGAAGTCGGTGAGCTTTCCAGGCGCGATCAGCACCCCGCCGGCGTGCATGCCGACGCCGCGGGTCAGGCCCTCGAGCGGCTGCGCCAGGCCCCACAGGGTCTGGACGGCCTCGCCGTCGTTGCCGTCCTTCATCATCTCGCCAATCTGCGGCTCCATCTCGTAGGCCTTGTTCAGCGAGACGGGCTTGGCTCCTTCGATCGGGATCAGCTTGGACAGGCGGTCGCACAGGCCATAGGGCATGTCGAGCACGCGGCCAACGTCACGCACCACGGCCTTGGAGGCCAGCGTGCCGAAGGTGGCGATCTGGCTCACCGCGTCCTTGCCGTAGCGCTCACGCACGTACTCGATGACGCGGTAGCGGTTGTCCTGGCAGAAGTCGATGTCGAAGTCGGGCATCGACACCCGCTCCGGGTTCAGGAAGCGCTCGAACAGCAGCGCGTATTCCAGCGGGTCGAGGTCGGTGATGTCGAGCGAGTAGGCCACCAGCGAGCCGGCACCCGAGCCGCGGCCCGGGCCGACGGGCACACCGTTCTTCTTCCCCCAGCGGATGAAGTCGGCCACGATCAGGAAGTAGCCCGGAAAGCCCATCTGGATGATGGTGTCGGTCTCGAATTTCAGGCGCTCCTCGTAGCGCGGACGCTGACGCTCGCGCTCCTCGGGATCGGGGTAGAGCTGCGCGAGTCGGCGCTCCAGGCCGTTCTTCGCTTCCTGCACCAGGAAGTCGTCCAGCGTCATGCCCTCGGGCGTCGGGAACAGCGGCAGGAAGTTCTTGCCCAGTTGCACCGTCAGCGAGCAACGGCGCGCAATCTCGACCGCGTTCTCCAGTGCCTCGGGGATGTCGGCGAACAGTTCGCACATCTCGGCCTGGCTCTTGAGGTACTGCTCCTCGGTGAAATCGCGTGGCCGCCGCTTGTCGGCCAGCACATAGCCTTGGGCGATGCACACCCGCGCCTCGTGCGCCTGGAAGTCTTCCCGCTTGAGGAACTGCACCGGATGTGTCGCCACCACCGGCAGGCCGAGCTGGCTCGCGATGTCGAGGGCGTGGCGGATATAACCCTCGGTACCGGGATGGCCGGCGCGCTGGATTTCGACATAGAAAGCGTCGGGGAACAGCCGCGCCCAATCGGCCGCCAGCTGCGTTGCCTGGTCGACGTTACCGGCCGCGATCGCGGCACCAATGTCGCCGTACATCGCGCCCGACAGGCACAGCAGTTCGTTCGCCGCCCCCCCCTCGAACCACTCGCGCCGCAGTTCGGCACGGCCGCGGTGCTTGTTGTCGAGGTAGGCGCGGGTCAGCAGTTCGCACAGCTGGCCATAGCCCGCGCGGTTCTTGCAGATCAGCAGCACGCGATGCGGCTTGTCGCGCTCGACCTCGTTCTGGATCCAGGCATCGACGCCGATGATGGGCTTGACGCCCTTTCCGCGCGCCGTCTTGTAGAACTTGACCATGCCGAACAGATTGGCAAGGTCGGAAACCCCCAGCGCCGGCATGCCGTCCGCCGCGGCTGCGGCGACGGCCTGGTCGATCTGGACGATACCGTCGGTGATCGAATATTCGGAGTGCAGGCGGAGGTGGACGAAACGCGGCTGATGCGGCGATACGGCAGGGGAATTCTGGGCGGCAGTCATGCCGCGGATTTTACCCGAGCCTGATGGTGGTCGCCCCTCGCGAAAACACTCAGGGAATCAGGATGGTCGAGCCCGTCGTCCGGCGCCCCTCCAGATCGCGATGCGCCTGCGCGACTTCCTTCAGCGCATAGCGCTGGTTGATTTCGACCTTCACCGTGCCCGCCGCCACGACCTCGAACAGCTCGGCGGCCATGGCCAGCAGGTCGCTGCGCTTGGCCGCGTAAGTAAACAGCGTGGGACGGGTCAGGAACAACGAACCCATCCGTGCCAGCACACCGATATCGACCGGCGGCACCGCACCCGACGCATTGCCATAGCTCACCATCAGCCCCAGCGGACGCAGGCAGGCGAGCGAATCCATGAAGGTATCCTTGCCGATCGAGTCGTAGACCACGGGCACGCCTTCGCCGCCGGTCAATTCACGCACGCGCTCAGCGAATTTCTCACGGGTATACACGATCGGATGGTCGCAGCCATGCGCGCGTGCCACCTCGGCCTTCTGGTCCGAACCGACAGTGCCGATCACCGTAGCACCCAGCGCCTTCGCCCATTGGCACAGAATGGTGCCGACGCCCCCCGCCGCCGCATGCACCAGCACGGTATCGCCGGCCTGCACACGATAGGTGCGGCGCAGCAGGTATTGTGCCGTCAGCCCCTGCATCATCATCGCCGCGCCCTGCTCAAAGGAAATGGCATCGGGCAAGGGCACCAGGACCTGCGCCGGAATGTTGCGCGCCTCGGCATACGCACCGAGCGGCGAGGTGGCATAGGCCACGCGGTCGCCCACCTTGACCTCAGTTACACCTTCGCCGATCACCTCGACCACCCCGGCTGCCTCCTGCCCCAGTCCGGAAGGCAAGGGTAGCGGGTACAGACCGCTGCGGTGATAGGTGTCGATGTAGTTGAGCCCGATCGCATGATGGCGTACACGTACTTCGCCCGCTGCCGGCGGGGGCAGTTCGATCGACATCCACTGCATCACCTCCGGCCCGCCAGCTTGGTGAAAACGGATCGCATGGGTCATCAGTCTCTCCTTCAAAAACGTCGGGGCATGAAAGGTAAAACGGGCAGCCATGATAAGGGCTGCCCGCGAGTACAACAGTAAAGTCAGTGAATCAGCGCGTTGCGCGCGACTCCTTCGCATCCACCACCGCCAGCGCGGTGATGTTCACCAGACGACGCACGGTGGCTGACGGCGTCAGGATATGCACCGGCTTGGCCGCACCCAGCAGGATGGGGCCGATCGACACGCCATCGCCATTGGCCATCTTCATCAGGTTGAAGGAGATGTTGGCCGCGTCGAGGTTGGGCATCACCAGCAGGTTGGCTTCGCCCTTGAGGCGCGAATCCGGATGCAGCTTGTCGCGGATTTCTTCCGACAACGCGGCATCGCCGTGCATCTCGCCATCGACGTTCAGGTCGGGCGCCACCTCATGCAGGATTTCGCAGGCACGACGCATCTTGCGCGCCGAGGCCGAGTTCGAACTGCCGAAGTTGGAATGCGACAGCAGCGCGACGTTGGGCTGGATGCCGAAGCGACGCAGTTCCTCGGCCGCCATGCGGGCGATGTCGGCCACGTCCTCGGCGCTGGGGTTCTCGTTCACATAGGTGTCGGTCACCGCCAGCATGCGCTTGGTCAGCAGCAGCAGGTTCATGGCGGCGAACTGCTTGGCCCCCGGCGCCAGACCGATGACGTCCTCGACCTGCTTGAGGTGATAGTCGTAGGTGCCGTAGGTGCCGCACACCAGCGCATCCGCATCGCCACGACGCAGCAGCATCGCCCCGATCAACGTCGTATCACGACGGATTTTGGCCTTGGCCAGGTCGGGCGTCACGCCGTCGCGGCTCATCAGCTTGTAGTACTCGGTCCACAGTTCGCGGTAGCGCGGATCGGATTCGGGATTAACGATCTCGAAGTCGCGGCCCGGCTTCAGATTGAGGCCGATCTTCTTGATGCGCATCTCGATGACTTCGGGACGGCCGATCAGGATCGGGCACGCAACGCCCTCGTCCAGCACCACACGTACGGCATGCAGCACGCGCTCGTCTTCGCCTTCGGCATAAAGCACACGCTTCTGTTCCGCCGGCACGGCCTTGGCGGCCGAGAACACCGGCTTCATGACGATGCCCGACTGGTAGACGAATGCGTTCAGGCTCGACACGTAGGCATCGAAATCCTCGATCGGCTTGGTCGCCACGCCAGAATCCATCGCGGCCTTCGCCACCGCCGGCGCGATCTTGACGATCAGTCGCGGATCGAAGGGCTTCGGGATGATGTAATCGGGACCGAAGCTGAGTTCCTGACCGCCGTAGGCGCTGGCGACGATGTCGCTGGCTTCGGCCTCGGCCAACTCGGCGATCGCCTTCACGCAGGCGAGCTTCATCTCTTCGTTGATCGTAGTCGCACCGACGTCCAAGGCGCCGCGGAAGATGAAGGGGAAGCACAGCACGTTGTTGACCTGATTCGGGAAGTCCGAACGGCCAGTGGCAATCACGCAATCCGGGCGCACCGCCTTGGCGTCGGCCGGCAGGATCTCCGGATTCGGGTTGGCGAGCGCGAAGATCAGCGGCTTGTCGGCCATCTTCGCCACCATTTCCGGCTTCAGCACCCCGGCGGTCGACAAGCCCAGAAAGACGTCGGCGCCTTCGATGACGTCGCCCAGCGTGCGGCCTTCGGTCTTCTGCGCATAGCGCGCCTTGGTGGGCTCCATGTTGGCCTCGCGACCTTCATAGATCACGCCCTTGGAGTCGCAGACGTAGATGTTCTCGCGCTTCAGACCGACGCTGACCATCAGGTCCAGGCAGGCGATGGCTGCGGCACCGGCACCGGACACGACCATCTTCACCTTGCCGATATCCTTGCCGACCACTTTCAGGCCGTTGATCAGGCCAGAGGCCGAGATGATCGCGGTGCCATGCTGGTCGTCGTGGAAAACCGGAATCTTCATGCGCTCGCGCAGCTTCTTCTCGATGTAGAAGCATTCCGGCGCCTTGATGTCCTCGAGGTTGATGCCGCCCAGCGTGGGCTCGAGCGCAGCGATGATCTCGATCAGTTTGTCGGGGTCGTTCTCGGCCAATTCAATGTCGAACACGTCGATGTTGGCGAACTTCTTGAACAGGCAGCCCTTGCCTTCCATCACCGGCTTGGACGCCAGCGGGCCGATGTTGCCCAGTCCCAGCACGGCGGTGCCATTGGTGACCACGGCGACCAGGTTGCCGCGGCTGGTGAGTTCGAAGGCTTCGGCCGGGTCGGCAACAATCGCATCGCAGGCTGCGGCCACGCCGGGCGAATAGGCCAGCGCCAGGTCGCGCTGGTTGGTCAAACCCTTGGTCGGCACGACCGAAATCTTGCCGCGCGTCGGCGAGCGGTGATAGTCGAGCGCTGCGGCGATGAAATCCTGATCCATGTGTTCTCCCCTCGTACGAATGAGGTGTGTCTTATAGGTTGGAACGGGCAAAGCCCGCTTGCGGCGCACAGCCGGGACAGATGCGCGCATTTCCGTCGTTCGGGCGGGTGTGTTCTTATTTTTTGGTTTGCCACGCCGCGGCCATTGCCGGCTGCGGGATACCCACGATTGACGTCGTGGAAGTTTAGCGCAGCCACGCGGGCTTTGGCACGACGCCGTACTGATAGCCCTTATCCGCAAAACCCCCTCGCCAGCGGCTTTTTGGCAGAATGCGGGCTCCAACGGAGGAGAGAGCTGTATGCGACGCGTGGTGTTCAATCAGAAAGGCGGCGTGGGCAAGTCCACCATCACCTGCAACCTGGCCGCCATCAGCGCGCTGCAGGGCAAGCGCACGCTGGTCGTCGATCTCGACCCGCAGGGCAATTCCACGCAGTACTTGCTGGGCGCTGCAGGCGATGACCTGGACGCCACGCTGGCCGATTTCTTCGATCAGACGCTGAATTTCAAGCTCAACCCACGCGCCACTTCGGACTTTGTGGTCGCAACGCCCTTCGAAGGGCTGCACGTGATGCCTTCGCATCCGCAACTGGAAGAACTGCAGAGCAAGCTCGAGTCGCGCTACAAAATTTACAAGCTGCGCGACGCCCTAAATGAACTGGCTGCGGATTTCGATTGCGTGTTCATCGACACGCCGCCCGCGCTGAATTTCTTCACCCGCTCCGCGCTGATCGCCGCCGACGCCTGCTTGATTCCGTTCGATTGCGACGAATTCTCGCGCAAGGCGCTGTATTCCTTGCTGGAAAACGTGGAGGAGATCAAATCCGACCACAACCGCGACCTGCAGGTCGAAGGCATCGTGGTCAATCAGTTCCAGCCCCGCGCCACCCTGCCGCAGAAAGTGGTGCAGGAACTGATCGACGAAGGCCTGCCCGTGCTGCAGCCCTATCTGTCCGCGTCGGTAAAGATCAAGGAATCACACGAACAAGCCAAGCCGATGGTGCATCTGGACCCGAAGCACAAGCTGTCGCAGGAATTCGTCGCCTTGCACGATACGCTGGCGCGCAAAAACGGCGCCTGAGCCTCAGGCCGGATCGAGCTTGGCCACTGCCAGTAGCAGCCACTTCATCCCGGCCGGGCCGAAGTTGATCTGCACTTTGGCGTCGGCACCACTGCCTTCGGCCGCCACGATCACGCCCTGACCGAACTTGGCATGCGTCACTGCCTGCCCGATGCGCAAGCCATTGGGCAGTGTGGCAAACGTCGGTCGCGGGGCGCGCTGCACCGGCGCGGCCGCTGAAGGCTTGAAGTAGCCGCCGCCCATGCCGCCCATCGCCCCACCCGCGGCAGAACGCGGGTTCGGTGGCGTCAGCCACTTGGTCAGTTCTGCCGGGATTTCTTCCAGGAAGCGCGAGCGCAGGTTGTAACGCGTCTGGCCGTGCAGCATGCGGCTCTGGGCGAAACTCAAATACAGCCGCTCGCGCGCCCGCGTCACCGCCACATACATCAGCCGACGCTCTTCCTCCAGGCCATCGGTTTCGAGAATACTGTTCTCGTGCGGGAACAGCCCCTCCTCCAGCCCAGACAGGAACACCACGTTGAACTCGAGGCCCTTGGCCGAGTGCACCGTCATCAACTGCACTGCGTCCGCGCCCTGGTCAGCCTGGTGGTCGCCGGCCTCCAGCGAGGCATGCGACAGGAAGTCCGCCAGCAGCGCATGCGGCTGGGCCAGCGCGTCGCTCGAGCCCGACTGCGCCTCGGCGAGGAAGTTGGCGGCCGCGTTGATCAGTTCGTCCAGGTTTTCCAGCCGCTCACGACCTTCCTTGTCGGCCTTGTAGTGCGCACGCAGGCCACTGAGGTCGAGGACGTGATCGACGAGTTCGGGCAGCGGCAGACCGGATGTATCGCGGCGCAGATCCTCGATCAGGCGCACGAACTGCGCAAGCGAGGTTCCCGGCTTGCCGGTCAGGTGCGGCACGGTCGCATACAGGCTGGTGCTGTAGACGCGCGCAGCGTCGGTCAGCACTTCCAGCGAGCGTGCGCCGATGCCACGGGTGGGGAAATTCACCACCCGCGCGAAGGAGGTATCGTCGTCCGGGTTCGCGATCAGGCGCAGATAGGCCAGCGCGTGCTTGATCTCCTGGCGTTCGAAGAAGCGCAGGCCGCCATACACGCGGTAGGGAATGCCGGCGGAAAACAGCTGGTGCTCCAGCACCCGCGACTGCGCGTTGGAGCGGTACAGCAGCGCGACCTCACTGCGCAGCGCACCATCACGCACCAGCGACTGAATTTCCTCGACGATCCAGCGCGCCTCGTCGCCATCCGAAAAACCCTCGAACACCCGAATCGGCTCGCCCGCACCCTGGTCGGTCCACAGGTTCTTGCCCAGGCGGTTGCTGTTGTGGCGGATGATCGCGTTGGCGGCATCCAGGATGTTGCTGTGCGAGCGATAGTTCTGCTCGAGGCGGATCACGTTGTGCACCCGGAACTCACGCTCGAAATCGCGCATGTTGCCGACCTCGGCGCCGCGGAAGCGGTAGATGCTCTGGTCGTCGTCGCCAACGCAGAACATCGCCGCGCCACCCTCACGCCCTTCGTCCGCGAACAGCTTCAACCAGCGGTATTGCAGCCGGTTGGTGTCCTGAAACTCATCGACCAGGATGTGGCGGAAACGGCGCTGGTAATGGCGGCGCAGCGGCTCGTTACGCTCCAGCAACTCGTAGCTGCGCAGCAACAACTCCGCAAAATCCACAACAGACTCGCGCTGGCACTGTGCTTCATACTCCTGAAACAGGTGTACGCGTTGACGGGTGTAATCGTCCCAGGCTTCGACCGCGTGTGGCCGGTTGCCCGCTTCCTTCTGGCCGTTGATGAAGTGCTGCAGTTCGCGGGGCGGGAATTTCTCGTCGTCAACATTCAGCGTCTTCAGCAGACGCTTGATGGCCGCGAGCTGATCGCCCGAGTCGAGAATCTGGAACAGCTGCGGCAGCCCGGCATCGCGGTGATGGGCGCGCAGCAAGCGGTTGGCGAGACCATGGAAGGTGCCGATCCACATGCCGCGGGTGCTGACCGGCAGCAGGGTCGACAGACGGGCGAGCATTTCCTTGGCGGCTTTGTTGGTGAACGTCACCGCCAGGATCCCCGCCGGATCGACCTGGCCGGACTGGATCAGCCAGGCGATGCGGGTGGTCAGCACCCGTGTCTTGCCCGAGCCCGCTCCGGCCAGGATCAGCGCGTGCTGCGGAGGCAGGCTGACGGCCTGCAGTTGTTCGGTATTGAGATTGGCGAGCAGGTTGGACATCGACGTTCCTTCGAAGGCCGTCATTGTAATGCGGGGCAAGGTGCGAACGATTCGCCGCGTTCGCCAATGCCGATGTTGCAATGCAACAACACGTGCTTGCCAAGCAGGCCATCGGGAGATATTTTGAAATTGTGCACAGCAGCAAATAATGTGATTCCAGCGGAACCACTTCACAGCGAAGCCGCCTAACCAATCGTAGAATCAACCCACAGAGACGCCGCGAAAACATGTTGCGGCACAACATACGCCCATCACGACAGGTCCAGAAGACCGGCCAGGGCATGGCACCGACACCCGGCGCCCAGGAGAACTCGTCATGAAAACACCCAAACTGCTTCCGTGGTATGCCCGCAAAGCCGGGATCTCGATCGAACGCGCCGAGGCGCTGTGGCGCAAGGCCGTCCGCGAGGCTACGGCCGAAACCGGCTGGGTCGGCAATTCGGAGTACTGGGGCGCCTGCATGGACGCCTTCGTGAGCCTGCTCGACAAGGAACGCAACACCCTGTGCACCCCGCAAGTGCTGCCCTTCGTTCGCAGCCACAACCGGATGTGGCGCCTGCCGCTGCTGGCCATGGAAGACGTGTTTGCCGCACTCAATGCCAACTGGCAGCGCAGCACGGGCCTGCCCCGCAAAGCGGCGTGAGCTGACAAACAGCCCACCTTGAAATTCGGCGCGCAGTCCCAAACTGCGTACCAATGTCTCCCTCCCTCTCCTTCAATGGAGATTCGGCATCCTGCTACGGCGGGGTGCCATTTTTTTGTCCACGCCCCGCATTCAGCCTTCCTGTCGGGGGCGCGCATTGCCCCGCTTCGTGGCAGGCCTCGGCTTCGCGGTATACTGACGCGTTTTCAACGTCTTCAAGCTCTCGTGCGCATGCCCATGCAGGACAAATACCAGCCCGCCGTCGTCGAAACGGCCGCCCAGCAGCACTGGGACTCCACCGATGCCTTCCGCGTCACGGAAGACACGAGCAAGCCCAAGTACTACTGCCTGTCGATGTTCCCCTACCCCTCAGGCAAGCTGCACATGGGGCACGTGCGTAACTACACCATCGGTGACGTACTCGCACGCTTCCACCGCATGAAGGGCTTCAACGTGCTGCAGCCGATGGGCTGGGATGCGTTCGGCATGCCGGCCGAAAACGCCGCGATCCAGAACAACGTGCCGCCGGCGAAGTGGACCTACGCGAACATCGACTACATGAAGGCGCAGTTGAAGCGCCTGGGCTTCGCCATCGACTGGTCGCGCGAACTGGCCACCTGCACCCCCGAGTACTACCGCTGGGAGCAGTGGCTGTTCACCCGCCTGTTCGAGAAGGGCCTGATCTACAAGCGCCTCGGCACGGTCAACTGGGACCCGGTCGACGAGACCGTGCTCGCCAACGAGCAGGTTATCGACGGCCGCGGCTGGCGCTCGGGCGCGCTCGTCGAGAAGCGCGAGATCCCCATGTACTACATGAAGATCACCGCCTACGCCGACGAGTTGCTGTCCGCGCTGGATGATCTGCCGAACTGGCCCGAGCAGGTCAAGCTGATGCAGAAGAACTGGATCGGCCGCTCGGAAGGCGTGGAGATCAGCTTCCCGTATGACGTCTCCAGCATCGGCCACGAAGGCGTGCTGAAGGTGTTCACCACCCGTGCCGACACCCTGATGGGCGCGACCTACGTCGCGGTGGCCGCCGAGCACCCGCTCGCCACCCAGGCCGCGGCCAACAACCCGGCGCTGGCCGAGTTCATCGAGGAATGCAAGCGCGGCGGCGTCGCCGAAGCCGACATCGCCACGATGGAAAAGAAGGGCATGGCCACCGGCCTCCGCGTGCGCCATCCGCTCAGCGATGAGCCACTCGAAGTGTGGGTCGCCAACTACGTGCTGATGGGCTACGGCGAAGGTGCGGTGATGGCGGTGCCGGCGCACGACGAGCGCGACTTCGCTTTCGCCACCAAGTACGCACTGCCGATCCGCATGGTGGTGGGCTCGGACGCCTACGCCGACACCGTCGCGCCCTGGCAGGACGCCTATGGGGAATACGGCCACCTGGTGAACTCCGGCAAGTACGACGGCCTGGACTTCCAGGGCGCGGTCGATGCGATCGCCACCGACCTCGCCGCCAAGGGCCTGGGCGCCAAGCGTGTGCAATACCGCCTGCGCGACTGGGGCATCTCCCGCCAGCGCTACTGGGGCTGCCCGATCCCGATGATCCACTGCGCCGACTGCGGCGACGTGCCGGTGCCGGACGACCAGTTGCCGGTGGTGCTGCCCGAGAACGTCGAGATCACCGGCCGCGGCTCGCCGCTCGCCAAGATGGCGTCGTTCTATGAGTGCAGCTGCCCCAAGTGCGGCAAGCCGGCCAAGCGCGAAACCGACACCATGGACACCTTCGTCGAGTCGTCCTGGTACTTCCTGCGCTACGCCTGCGCCGACAGCACGACTGCAATGGTGGACGAGCGCGTCAACTACTGGGCGCCGGTCGACCAATACATCGGTGGTATCGAACACGCCATCCTGCACCTGCTGTACTCGCGCTTCTTCACCCGCGCGATGCGCGACTGCGGCCTGATCAATGTATCCGAGCCCTTCAGCGCGCTGCTGACGCAGGGCATGGTGGTTGCCGAGACCTATTACCGTGAGCTCGACGGCGGCAAGAAGCAGTGGATCAACCCGGCCGACGTCGTCGTCGAGCGTGATGAGCGCGGCCGCATCGTCGCCGCCAAGCTCGAATCCGACGACCTGCCGGTGGTCATCGGCGGCACCGAGAAGATGTCGAAGTCGAAGAACAACGGTGTCGACCCGCAATCGCTGGTGGATCAGTACGGCGCAGACACCGCGCGCCTGTTCATCATCTTCGCTGCCCCGCCCGACCAGCAGCTCGAATGGTCCGACGCCGGCGTCGAGGGCGCCTCGCGCTTCCTGCGGCGGGTGTGGAACTACGGCCACGCCTTTGCCAGCGAGACGCGCACCGCGCTGCCGGCCGAGCGCAAGCTCGCGTCCAACGCGCTGCCCGCTGCGGCAGCCGACGTGCGCCGCGAAATCCACACCCACCTCAAGCAGGCGAGTTACGACTTCGGCAAGCACCAGTTCAACACCGTGGTCTCCGCCGCGATGAAGATCCTCAACGCGCTCGAGAAGGCGCACAAGGATCTGGCCGGCAGCGAGCCGGCCGCGCATGCCGAGGTCGCAGAGGAAGGCTTCTCCATCCTGCTGCGCCTGCTGTCACCGATCACCCCGCACATCTGCCATGCGCTGTGGCACGACTGCAGTTTCGGGAGCGACATCCTTGTCGCGAGCTGGCCGGAAGTCAGCGAAGACGCGCTGAAACAGGACGAGATCGAGCTGATGGTGCAGGTCAACGGCAAGCTGCGCGGCAGCATCAAGGTCGCTGCCGACGCGCCGAAGGCGGATATCGAGGCGCTGGCGCTGGCCTCAGAAGCCGCGCAGAAGTTCATGGAAGGCAAGCCGGCGAAGAAGGTCGTCGTCGTGCCGGGCCGTCTGGTCAACATCGTTGCTTGAGAACGCTGCCATGACGAGCTGCAAGCCCAAGGCAGTGCCTGCCCAGCCGACGCCAGTGGCGGTCACACCTGCACAGCCGGGCGCCTTGCATGCGAGCACCCGGCGGCGCCTGATGCTCGGCGGCGCGGGCTTGGCCGGCTTGCTACTGTCGGGCTGCGGCTTCAAGCTGCGCGGGCCGCAGGCGCTCGGGTTCGCCACGGTGCACATCAACACCAGCGCCATGACCGAACTCGGCGCCAGCCTGCGCAGACTGATCGCCACAACGGGCAGTACCACCGTCGTCGAGGACCCCGACCAGGCCGACGCCCGGCTGCAGATCCTGAGCAACGACCGTGGTCGTGAGATTCTCAGCCTGAGCGGCACCGGCAAGGTACGCGAGTACCAGCTGACGCAAACGCTGCGCTTTCAGGTCCTCGACAAGACAGGCAAGGCCTTGATTCCACCCACGGCCATCGCCGCCTCGCGGGAATACACTTTCGACGACTCGCAGGTCCTGGGCAAGGAACAGGAAGAGTCCCTGCTCTACAACGACATGCAGAAGGATTTGCTGCAGCAGTTGATGCGCCGACTCGCCGCCGCACACGCACCCGCCTGATCCACGCGCTTATCCCGTGAACCTGCGCCCCGACCAGCTCACTGCCCTGCTCGACAAGCCTCTCGCGCCGCTGTGGCTGCTGCACGGCAACGAGCCTCTGCTGGTCCTCGAAGCCGCCGATGCCATTCGTGCGGCCGCGCGCCGCCAGGGCTTCGAGGAACGCGAAACCCTGGTTGTCGGCCAAGGCTTCAAATGGGATGCACTGACACTGGCGGCCGGCAACCTGTCGCTGTTCGGCGGCGCCAAGCTGATCGACCTGCGCATTCCCACCGGCAAACCCGGCCGTGACGGCGGCGAGGCCTTGCAGCGCTACGTCGCACACCTGCCGATGCAGACGCTGACCCTCATCACCCTGCCCGAACTCGACTGGCAAGCACGCAAGACCGGCTGGTTCAAGGCCGTCTCGGATGCCGGCAACTGCCTCGAACTCAATGCTCCGGAGCGGGAGCGCCTGCCCGACTGGATCGGCCGCCGGCTGGCGGCGCAGAAGCAGACGGCCAGCGCCGACGCACTCGCCTTCATCGCCGACCATGTCGAGGGCAATCTGCTGGCTGCGCACCAGGAAATCCTGAAGCTCGGCCTGTTGCATCCCGAAGGCGCACTGACGCTGGAGCAGGTGCAGGATGCCGTGCTCAACGTTGCCCGCTACGACATCGACACCCTGCGCCAGGCCGTCATCGAAGGTGACCCGGCGCGCTGCGCCCGTTTGCTCGAAGGCCTGAAGGGCGAAGGCGCTGCCGCACCACTCGTGCTGTGGGCGCTGGCCAACGAGACACGAAGCCTCGCCAACCTCTGCGCCGGCCGCGATGCGGGCCAGCCGCTGCAAACCTTGTTCAAGGCCGAACGGATTTTCGAACCGCGCCGGCAGCAGGCCGTCAGCCGCGCACTTGGCAGGCTGACGCAGGGCAAGCTGCGTGCTGCACTGATGCACGCGGCTCGTATCGACCGCATGATCAAAGGCCTGGTCACCGGCGATGTGTGGGACGAATTCCTGCAGCTTGCACTGCGGCTGGCGCGCCACACATAGCCACGGGCGCGGTGTTCGGTGTTTTAATCGCTTTTTAGCTCGACCACCCCGACCCCGCGATGGACATCCAGAACTACATGCAGACCCTCGGTCGTCAGGCCCGCGCCGCCTCGCGCGTGCTTGCCGCAGCTTCGACCGAAGTCAAGAACGCCGCACTGCTGGCAATGGCCGCCGAAATCCGAGCCCGCCGCAGCGACTTGCTCGCCGCCAATGCCACGGACCTGGATGAAGCGCGCGCTGCCGGACTGGAGCCGGCGCTGATCGACCGCCTGACGCTGAACGAAAAGGGCGTCGAAGCCATGGCCGTCGGCCTCGAGCAAGTCGCCGCACTGCCCGACCCGGTCGGTGAGATGACCGACATCAAGCGCCGCCCCTCGGGTATTCAACTGGGCAAGATGCGCGTGCCGCTCGGCGTCATCGGCATCATCTACGAGGCGCGCCCCAACGTCACCGCCGACGCCGCAGCGCTGTGCCTCAAGTCTGGCAATGCCGCGATCCTGCGCGGCGGCAAGGAAGCCATCAACGCCAACCGCGCGATCGCCGCCTGCGTGCGCGCCGGCTTGATTTCAGCCGGCCTGCCCGAACACGCGGTACAGGTGGTCGAGACCACCGATCGCAAAGCCGTGGGCGCCCTGATCACCATGCCCGAGTTCGTTGACGTCATCGTGCCGCGCGGCGGCAAGGGCCTGATCGAACGCATCGCCAAGGACGCCCGCGTGCCGGTGATCAAGCACCTCGACGGCAACTGCCACGTCTACATTGATGACGAGGCCGATCCGGCCAAGGTGGTCCCGATCGTCGAGAACGCCAAGACCCAGCGCTACGGCACCTGCAACACCGCCGAATCGCTGCTGGTGGCGCGTGACGTTGCCGACATCTATCTACCTGCCATCGGCCGCATGCTCGCCGCCAAGGGCGTAGAAATGCGCTGCTGTGCCGATTCGCTCGCCATGCTGAGCGAGGCGGGCATCGATGTAACCAAGCTCGTTGCCGCCACCGAGGCTGACTGGCGCGAAGAGTACCTCGCCCCGATCATCGCCGTGAAGCTGGTCGCAGGACTGGATGAAGCGATCGCCCACATCAACACCTACAGCTCGGGTCACACCGAGGCGATCGTCACCGAGAACTACACCCACGCCATGCGTTTCCTGCGGGAGGTGGATTCATCGTCGGTGATGGTCAATGCTTCGACGCGCTTCGCGGACGGTTTCGAATACGGTCTCGGTGCTGAAATCGGCATTTCGACCGACAAGATCCACGCCCGCGGCCCTGTCGGACTCGAAGGTCTGACCAGCCAGAAATGGATCGTGTTCGGTAATGGCGAGATTCGCCGCTGAAGGCCGATGCTCAACACCTGATTTCGAGCACCATGAAACGATTCGTACGCACACTGCTGGCGACCGCCTTGTTATCGGCCAACCTTGCTCACGCCGCCGTCGAGGTGGCGGGCATCGGCTTCAAGCCGCAAGAAACCGTCGACAACAGCACCTTGCTGCTGAACGGTGCGGGCCTGCGCACACGCCTGACCTTCAAGGTGTATGCGATGGGCCTCTACCTGCGCAATCCGGCAACGAACACCGCAGCAATCCTGCAGGACAGCGGCGAGAAACGGCTCCGCATGGTCATGATTCGTGACCTCGAAGGCAAGCAGTTCGCCGATGCGCTGCTCGCCGGGCTGCAGCGGAATCATGACAGCGCCGCCCTCGCGGCACTCAAACCCGCCACTGACGCCTTGCTTGCAGCCGTTCTGGGCAGTGGCGAATTGAAATCCGGCACCGAATTGGTTCTGGACCAACTCGCCAACGGCGCAACCCGCCTGCGGGTGCGTGGCGAACAACGCGGCAGCGACATCACCGACCCGGCGCTCTATCCGGCCCTGCTGCTCGTCTGGCTGGGCGAGCGCCCAGCAGACGCGGAACTCAAGGCGGACCTGCTGAAGCAGACACGGTAAGCATCGAATGCGCACACCGAGCAGTTCCAGTTGCATCGACTTCGATGCCGTGATCGCGCTGCCCTTCGGACCTTTCGGTATCCGCTGCGCCGGCGACGCGATCGAAGAACTGGTCTTTCTGCGGCCCGGCACCCCACTACGCGCGCCCGCAAACGACACCACACGCTTGGCCGCGGACGCGCTGCGCGCCTGGATAGATGACGCGCGCCATCCCTTCCCGCTGCCGCTTGTCGCCCGAGGCACCCCCTTCCAGCACCGAGTCTGGGACGAGATCAGTGCCATCCCGGCTGGACAAACCCGCAGCTACGGTGATCTATCCCGTCGTCTTGGCAGCGCGGCTCGCGCCGTCGGACAGGCCTGCGGCGCCAATCCGTATCCGCTTGTTGTTCCCTGTCACCGTGTCACATCGGCCCGTGGTCTGGGTGGTTTTGCCAACGCCAGCGACGGCTGGCTCCTCGATGTCAAGCGCTGGCTATTGAACCATGAGGGCGCAGTATGAGCGTGCCTGCGGCCGCGACAGCAGCGGAATTGCCCGCTGACGCCCGCGCCGACCTCGACCGTTTCACCGACAGCCTGTGGCTTGAGCACGGCCTCGCCCGCAACACGCTGAATGGCTACCGCAGCGACCTTGCACTCTTCGCCGCCTGGCTAACTCAACGCGGCACGCCTTTGCCACGCGCACAAGCCAGTGATCTCGCCGCCTATCTCGCCGAGTTCAGCCGGCGGGCACGCCCCGCAAGCCAACGCCGCCTGCTGTCAGCTTGGCGGCGTTACTACCGCCACCTGCTGGCAAACCGCGAGATCACCGACGATCCGACCCTGATGCTCGACCCACCCATGTCGAGCCAGCGTTTTCCCAAGACACTCAGCGAGGCTCAGGTCGAAGCCTTGCTCGCTGCGCCCGATATCGAAACCGCTCAAGGCCTGCGCGATCGCTGCATGCTCGAAGTCCTGTACGCCGCCGGCCTGCGGGTTTCCGAACTGATCGAACTGAAGCTGTTTGCAATCAGTCTGGACCAGGGGGTTGTGAGAGTCATGGGCAAGGGCAGCAAGGAGCGGCTGGTCCCGCTGGGCGAACTGGCAGCCGACTGGATCGTGCGTTATGTGCGGGATGCCCGTCCTGCCCTGCTGGCTGGCCGCGATTGCGATGAAGTCTTCGTCACACGCCTGGGCAGCGGCATGACACGCCAGATGTTCTGGCGCATCATCAAGCAATACGCAATGGTTGCCGGCATTCCCGCAGAACGCATTTCCCCGCATACGCTACGCCACGCATTTGCAACCCATTTGCTCAACCACGGCGCGGATTTACGCGTCGTTCAATTGCTGCTGGGGCATGCCGATATTTCAACAACTCAAGTCTATACCCACGTCGCGCGCGAACGACTCAAGCAATTGCATGCTGTACACCATCCGCGCGCCTGACGCCGATTGCACGACGTATCCTGGCACCACGACCCAACCTGCTTTTCCTGGATTCAGATCATGAGCCGACACGACGCCCACGCCCCCGAAACTCCGGCGACCCGTTTCCTGCGCCAGCATGGCCTGGCCTATTCAAGCCATCTTTATGAATACGAAGAACACGGTGGCACCGCGGTTTCCTCACGCGAACTCAATGTAAGCGAACACGCCGTAATCAAAACGCTCGTCATGGAAGACGAAAGTGCTCACCCACTGATCGTGCTGATGCATGGCGACCATAAAGTTTCAACGAAAGAACTGGCCCGACAAATCGGTTGCAAGCGCGTCGATCCGTGCAAGCCCGAAGTCGCCAACCGCCATACCGGTTATCTCGTCGGCGGAACCTCTCCGTTTGGTACGCGCAAATCGATGCCAATTTACATGGAACGCACCATCCTCGACCTGCCGCTCGTCTATATCAATGGCGGGCGCCGCGGCTATCTCGTCGGCCTTCATCCACACGACATTCTTCGAGCCCTGCAAGCCAAACTGGTCGATGTCGCGGCTTGATATCGATCAATAAAGCCACAAGACATCCGGATTGACTGAAAGTAAAAATGATCGTATTGCTGCGCAATTACTGGCAGAATTCGTACTGCGATTGCTTGGCGCAACAATAGTCAAGACAATTCAATACAAAGAATCCGCCGAAAAACAACGCGCGCAACCATCAAGGAAACACCATGGATCTTTCGAGTTATTCCCTGCCCGAACTCCGTCGCCTGCAGACAAGGATCGAAACCGAGATTCGCCGCCGCAGCGACACTACGCGTCGCACACTATTGAAGCAGGTGCAAAAGATGGCGGCCGAACAAGGCCTCACGCTCGACGACCTGCTCGAAACGCCGGCCCCTCAGCCGGAACCCAAGGCCGCAGCCCCCAAGGGCAAGCGTGGCGTGATCGCCAAGAAGACGAAAGCCCCCTCGGTCATCAAATATCGCAATCCGGCCAACCCGGAGCAAGGCTGGAGCGGGCATGGACGCCGTCCGCAATGGGTGCTCAATTGGCTGGATCAAGGCAAGGCCCTCGAAGAGCTGGCAGCATAAGCGAATCTGTTCGCGTCATTCCAGAGCCGGACGGATGATTAAGCCGATCCGGCTTTTTTACGACGTACAACTCATATCCCGGAAGACGGTGGCATCGCGCCATTGCGGCCACGCTGAATGAAGACGCCAACACGGCGCACGTCTTTCATCACCCCGATTTTCGCCACACGCAATTTGACCCAAGGTGCATTGAATTCATCGAACAACAAGCTGACGACGAACTCTCCCAGGCTCTCGATCAAATTGAAATGACGCTGCCCCAGTTCCTCACGAATACGCTGCGTGACCACGGCATAATCGATGGTATCGGCAATGTCGTCGTGCTCGGCCGCAGCATCCGGGACACCAAAAGTGAGATTGAGCTCGACCGTCTGCTGCCCGGTTTTTTCGCGCGCATAAACGCCCACCCAGGCCTTGACCCGCAACTCCTCGATGAAGATGAAATCCATATCGGTTCCCGTTTAGAATCGCTGCGATTTTATCCCGAGCATGCACACCCGCCGCAGCCCGGGAGGGCTGTCGCACTCTCGCCCTGAACGTTTGATGCATTTGTCACCCGCTGCGGCGGAAGAGATGGAGTCATGATGTCCCTGATTGCCCTGCTGGTTGCAGCCTATCTGCTCGGCTCGATTCCCTTCGCCATCGTCACAAGCAAACTGTTTGGCCTCGAAGACCCTCGCCGCTACGGCTCGGGCAACCCAGGCGCAACCAATGTACTGCGCAGCGGTAACAAGGGCGCAGCCGCACTGACGCTGATCGGTGACTGCCTGAAAGGCTGGCTGGCCGTGTGGGCGGCAACTCGGCTCGGTTTCGACCCGACGGAAGCCGCATTCGCCGGCTTGGCTGCCTTTCTCGGCCACGTATTTACGATCTTTCTGCGATTCAATGGCGGCAAAGGCGTCGCGACTGCTTTGGGCGTACTCGCCGGCGTGGACGGGCAAGTCGCGATCGTCTGCGCACTGGTCTGGCTGGCCGTTGCCTTCACCACGCGCTATTCGTCTGCCGCAGCCCTGTCGGCGGCGGTGGCGGCACCCATTGCAGGGCTGGTTTTCCTGGGGCCGCAAACAAGTGTGCTGGCGCTGCTGCTGATGGCAATCCTGCTGATATGGCGGCACGCAGCCAATATCCGACGCCTGATGGCCGGTACAGAAGGCAAGATCGGCGGCAGCAAAAAGCCAAAAATCGACTGAGACTACTGCCACTCTGGAATACAGGCCGCCGCGCGCTCACGCAACCGTTGCTTCAGGCGGCCGCAATTCTACTAAAGGCCACCGCGGACGGATCCGCACGGCGGGCTCGGCGGGCGTCACCTGACCCGCCGTAAGACGCATCGCGCCGGCAAAGGCAATCATCGCGCCATTGTCGGTGCACAACGCGGGCTCCGGATAATGGACACGCCCGCCGCGCTGACCCAGCGCAGCATCGAGCACCGCGCGCAGGTGCAGATTGGCACCGACGCCGCCTGCAACCACCAAGGTTTTCATTCCAACCTTTTTGAGCGCCGCCAAGGCCTTTGCGCACAAGACCTCAACCACAGCCTGTTGAAACTCGGCCGCCAGATCAGCCATGTTCTCCGAATCCCACCCTGGCGCGGACACCACGTTGAGCACCGCAGTCTTCAGGCCACTGAAGCTGAAATCCAGGTCGCCCGAGTGCAACATCGGCCGCGGCAAGCGGAAACGACCCGGCACACCTTGCGTCGCGAGTTGCGCCAGCTGCGGCCCTCCGGGATACCCCAGGCCAAGCAGCTTCGCCGTTTTGTCGAAGGCTTCGCCCGCCGCATCGTCGACCGATTCACCCAGCAAGACGTAATCCCCTACGCCGCGCACCCGCATCAGCTGCGTATGCCCACCTGACACCAGCAAGGCTACGAACGGAAACTGCGGCGGATCAGCCGACAGCAGCGGCGACAGCAGATGCCCTTCAAGGTGATGGACGGGCAATGCAGGAATCCCACGCGCCAGCGCAAACGACTCCGCCACACTGGCGCCAACCAGCAGGGCGCCGGCCAGCCCAGGGCCGGAGGTGTAGGCCACGGCATCAAGATCGTGCGCCCGCAACCCTGCTGAGGCCAGCGTCTGCTGCAGCAGCACGGGCAGTCGCCGGATGTGGTCGCGCGAGGCGAGTTCCGGTACGACACCACCGTAGGCGGCGTGGAGGTCGATCTGCGAGTGCAGGCAGTGCGCCAGCAAGCCCGCCTCGGTGTCATACACTGCAACGCCGGTTTCGTCGCATGAGGTCTCGATTCCCAGCACTTTCATGGCTTGCATCCGTTTGATTCGGTGCGGCATTTTAACCTCGCCCGGGAATTTTCCGTGCACGGAACACTTGCCATCACCCTGCGCGTGGTTTATATTCGCGGTCTTTCTGCCCACCAGACACCCAAGGAAGTCCGCAATGCCCGGTATCCGCGTCAAGGAAAACGAGCCGTTTGAAGTTGCGATCCGCCGCTTCAAGCGCACCATCGAGAAGACCGGTGTGCTGACCGAACTGCGCTCGCGCGAGTTCTACGAGAAGCCCACCGCTGAGCGCAAGCGCAAGCTGGCCGCCGCAGTGAAGCGCAACCACAAGCGCCTGCGCAGCCAGACTCTGCCGCCGAAGCTGTACTGATTCTCTCCGCATCCGGTTTTCCGGCTGCCCGCACGCCGGGCGAAGGCCATTTGGCTTTCGCCCGGCGTGATGCATTTCCCGCGCACTCAGCGCGAACCCCGACGAAACGGCATCCGCTGCGCTTTGTCACGACCTGCTGCGTACGATGATTCCCCAGTCCTTCGTTCAGGAACTGCTGTCGCGCGTCGACATCGTCGACGTCATCGAACGCTACATCCCGCTCAAGAAGAGCGGCGCGAACTACTTCGCCTGCTGCCCTTTCCACGGAGAGAAATCCGCTTCATTTTCGGTCAGCCCGTCCAAGCAGTTCTACCACTGCTTCGGTTGCGGCGTGCACGGCAGCGCACTGGGTTTCATGATGGAATACAGCGGGCTGGGTTTCGTTGACGCCGTGAAGGAGCTTGCAGGCCAGGTTGGCTTGCAAGTCCCCGATGACGGCCGCAGCAACGCATCACAGGACGACGGCAGTGAGCGCCTGCTCGAGGCCATGAACCTTGCCGCGCGCTTCTACCGCGAACAACTCAAGCCCTCGCGCCGCGCAGTCGATTACCTCAAGCGTCGTGGCCTGTCCGGCGAAATTGCCGCGCGCTTCAGCCTGGGCTACGCGCCCGATGAATGGCAGGCGCTGCAGAAAGTCTTTCCCGACTACCAGACCAAGACGCTCGCAGAGGCCGGCCTGGTCATCGACAACGACCAGGGACGACGCTACGACCGCTTTCGCGATCGCATCATCTTCCCGATCCATGACCGCCGCGGCCGCATCATCGCCTTCGGCGGACGCATCCTGGACAAGGGCGAACCGAAGTACCTGAACTCGCCCGAAACACCGCTCTTCGAGAAGGGACGAGAGCTCTACGGGCTCTACCTGGCGCAGAAGCCGATCCGCGACGAAGGCTTTGCCGTCGTCGTCGAAGGCTACATGGACGTCGTCGCACTGGCGCAGTATGGCATCAGCAACGCCGTCGCCACGCTGGGCACCGCAACCACGCCACAGCACGTCCACACCCTGCTACGCCAGACCGATCGCGTCGTATTCTGCTTCGACGGGGACGCCGCAGGTCGCCGCGCCGCGTGGCGCGCACTCGAGAACGCGCTCGAGTCCCTACGCGACGACGCCACCCTCGCCTTCCTGTTCCTGCCCAGCGAACACGATCCCGACTCATTCGTGCGCGCAGAAGGCGCCGAGACCTTCCGCAAGGCGGCAAGCAGCGCCAAGCCGCTGGCGCGCTTTCTGATCGAAGAGTTGCGCAGCCGCCACGACATGGATGCTGCCGAAGGCCGCGCCGCCTTCGTGCACGAGGCCGCACCGCTCGTCACCCGCATTGCCGCACCCTTGCTGCGGCTACAGGTGATCAAGTCAGTGGCAGAAGAAAGCGGACTGACACAGGCCGAGGTGGAACACGCCTTCGGCGTTCTGGCCTCTACACCTAAACACCCGCGCCCACGCACACCCCAGGCCGCTGAAGCCCCCGCCGCGGAC
>Ga0209066_10001128_pt1 | contig 36201 bp, 36 predicted proteins | sample All_14_2_FD_187198 | JGI IMG/M metagenome (GOLD analysis project Ga0209066, IMG submission 187198) | Freshwater microbial communities in response to fracking from Pennsylvania, USA - Allegheny Zone_MetaG_DW_15 (SPAdes) (version 2) ... | reverse complement strand
GGACGCGAGGTCGGAGCCCGAGTTGGGCTCGCTCATGCCAATGCAGAAATAGACCTCGCCTTTGCAGATCCCTGGCAGGTATTTCTGGCGCTGGGCTTCGGTGCCGTAGCGCAAGATCAAGGGGCCGCTCTGGCGATCAGCGATCCAGTGCGCCGACACGGGCGCTCCGGCGGCGAGCAACTCTTCGATCACGACGTAGCGGGCCCAGGGACCGGCATCGTGCCCGCCGTACTCGCGCGGCAGGGCCATGCCCAGCCAGCCGCGGCGCCCCAGCTCACGGCTAAACGCCGGGTCGGCGCCCATCCACGAATCGGCACGGCGAAGGGCACTGCGGTCCTTCAGCGCGGTGGCCAGAAAGCGCCGGACATCGGCACGGAGCGGCTCGGCTTCTGCAGGTACGCGGTGGTATTGAAAAGATGCAAGCGCCATGGGATGCCAAGTTTTCTGGGTGAGTTCGGGTGCGGTTTACAGCGCGGTCTGGGCGTCGGCGGCGGCAAACATCCGGTTGATGTCGCCCGAGGTCACCGGTTTTTCCAGTTCGCGAAGAGGTGCCGCGCCGCCCATGCCGCAGGCCGGCTCGATGCTCACGTGTTTGGCTTGCGCTTTCAGCGCCCCGACGGTGCAGTTTTCGCGACCCAGGATGGAGAACGGGTCGTAGGAAAACTCGCGCATCGTGTTCAGGTGCGTGATCTTGTTGATGATCTCGTCGCTCAGATGGCCGGCCTGTCGCCAGAACACATCGGCCGATTCTGGCCAGGTGCAATCCGAGTGCGGGTAGTCGCATTCCCAGCAGGCCATGTCAACGTTGATGGAATCCAGGTTCTTCAGGCCAAACGAGTCTTCGATGAAGCAGGTGATGATGTGCTTGTTGAAGATGTCGCTGGGCTTTTTGCCGTCGAAGTTGGAGTTGGTCCAGGCGTTGTGGTGGTTGTGCGTGAAGTCGGCGCGCTCCAGCAGGTAGGGAATCCAGCCGATGCCACCCTCGGACAGGGCCATGCGCAGTTTGGGGAATTTCTTCCACATCGGAGCCCAGATCCAGTCGGCGGCCGAGTTGGCGATCGAGATCGGCATCGAGGTGATCCAGGCGTCAATCGGAGATTCGTCCGAAGCGTGGGCGGCTTTCGCACCGGTGCCGATGTGGCAGCAAATCACGACGTCGTTGTCTGCGCAGGCCTTCCACAGCGGGTCCCAGTGGCTGTTGTGGATGGAGGGGTATCCATGCACGGTGGGGTTGTCGGAGAAGGTCACCGCATGCACACCCAGCTTGGCCATCCGTGAGACTTCGGCGGCAGCGGCTTGCATGTCGAACCAGGGCACCATCATCAGCGGGATGAAGCGGCCGGGGGCAGCGTTGCACCAGTCCTGCAGGTGCCAGTCGTTGTAGGCCTGGATGGCGGCCAGCGAGACACCCCGGTCGTCGTAGCTCTGAAACCGCTGTCCGGCGAAGCCAGGGAAGGTGGGGAAGCACATGGAGCCTAGCACGCCGTTGGCGTTCATGTCGTCCACACGGGCCTTGATATCCCAGGTGCCGCGGCGCATCTGTTCGTAGCCCAGCGGCTCCATGCCGTACTCCTCTTTGGGGCGACCGACCACCGAGTTCAGGCCCATGTAACCCGTGGCCTTTTCTTCGAACACCCACACATCACGGCCCTTGTGTTGTTCGACATGGGGCTCGCGCCCCTTGTACTTCGCGGGCATGTGGCGTGCAAACGCGTTCGGCGGTTCAATGGCGTGGTCGTCAACGCTGACGAGGATGAGGTCTTCGAGTTTCATCATGTCTCCTGTGGGTGGTGATCTGACCTGATCCAGAGTGAATCGGGTGTTTGGGCAAGTGGTCAATGCTAGATCAAAATATGAACAAAATCAATAAAACTGTTCATATAAGACTTTGATTTGTGGTTGAACCTAGGGAATACACCTAGGCATGAACTTTTGCTCGAATCTGCCCGTCATTCACTCATTGCCGAAGCCCCATCCCCTGAGATCCGCGTCATCCTTCTCGGTGGGGGGTGAGGGGCTTGACCAATGTCTGGTCGTCTTGAGTGGTGTGCGTGGATGACCGAAGGACGGATGCGACGGACTCAGAAGTTGTGCTGCATCCCGATGTCAAAACCCGTCTTGTTGGATACCGCGACTTGATCCCTTGCGACGTTGGCATAGAGGAATGTCCGTTTTGACAGGTCGTGGTTGTAGCCAAAAGCGAACTTTTTGTTCAAAACTTTGCTGGTCGTGTCATTCTTCAGTTGTCCGTACGCGATCTTGAGTCGGCCGGACTCTGTTTTCATGGCAGCGCCCAGCATGTAGCTTTTGCGCTTGTTACCTGTGTTGTCATCGCCTGTGCCGAAGCCAGCGGAGAGCGTCCATGCACCCATCGCCGCGCGAGCGGCAAGGAAACTCCACACATCGTTGATTCCGCCGGGATTCTCATGGCTGAAGGCCAAGTAGATGGGGCCGGCCTTGTAGTCAAGGTGTGCGCTGAGTGGCCGATCTTCAGCCGCCGGGGCTGGCAACGTGGTGCTGTTGGGATTCACCGCCGAGGCTGACTGGACCGAGAACCCGAAATCACCGAGCTTGTGTTTGTAGGTGATGGCGCCGTCGTTGCGGACGGTACCAATGCCGCCGGTGCCGATGGCGACCATAGAAGAGACGCCTGTATGGATGAATGGATCTGGCGTGATCTGGCTTTCAAGATAGCCCGCCACATAGTCTCGCCCGAGAGCCACGCGGCCCCAACCCCCTTCGATTGCAAGGATCGCCTGTCCTTGGAAGAACCGGACAGCGGTCAGCTCGCCGCTGTTGGACCGAAACCGGTTCTCGAGTGCAAAGGACACCTTCATGCCCTGACCAAGGTCTTCGACCCCCCTGAGACCGAAACGACTTTGAGCGCCTTCTCCGAGCACGGTCTTTTCTGACCCAATCGCGCGAACCAGTCCAGAGTCGATTTTCCCGAACAAGGTGACACTCGATTGTGAGAACGCGGTGGTTGAGGTCAGCGCCAAGATGGCCAGAGAAAGAGGTTTGAAGGCGTTTTTCATGCTTTTTCCAAGAGTGTTGTTGACGTTATTCAGGTTGAATGCCGGAAGCCCGGATGATCTGTCCCCACTGTTCGCGTTCTTTTGCCTGGAACTTCTCAAGCTGCCCCAGCGGTTGGATGAACTCAAACGTGCCAGAGGCTTTCATCGCGGCTTGCACGGCTGGTGTTTTATTGGCCTGCACCAGCAATGTGTACATTTTTTCGACCACGTGGTGGGGGGTCTGGGCGGGCAGGTAGGCTGCCAGCCAGAAGCTGATGTCCATGCCCTCGATGCCGTTTTCCTTGAAGGTGGGCAGGTTCGGCGCAAACGGGCTGCGGACGTCGTCGGTCACACCCAGCGACTTCAGTTTTCCGGAGTTGACATAGGTCCAGGCCGAAAAGTCGGTGAACATGAAGTCAATCACACCGCTCATCAGGTCCGGCATCATTGAGGCGCCACTCTTATAAGCAGCTCCCACCACCTTCACCCCTGCGGTCTGTTGCAGCACTTCAGCCGGCAATCGGCTGGTGATACTCGTGTAGCCGAACGTGAACTTTCCGGGGGCGCTCTTGAGCTGCTGAAGAAGTTCCTTGGCGGAACCCGCCTTGACCTTGTCCGGATTGGCGTACAGGTACATGGGGCCTTTGGAAAGCGTCGTCAAAGGAACGAAGCCGTTGATGGGGTCGTAGGGCAAGGCCTTGATCACGTGCGGGTTCCCGGTGAATGCCACATTTCCCGAAATCAGCAAGCGGTATCCATCCGGCTTCGAAGATCCAACAAGTTGGGCGGCAATTCCGGAGCTGCCACCCGGGCGGTTTTCTACCACCACGGGCACCCCCGCTGCTTTTGACAGCTCGGTGGCCAGTGCGCGGGTGTAGACGTCCGGTGCGGAACCCGCAGTGAACGGGGCCACGATGCTGATGGGTCTTTCTGGAAACTCGGCTGCAGCCGAGGCCCCAATGCCCAGAATGAAGCACGTCAGTGCGAGCGCCTTGGACAAGGTTTGAACATTTTTCATTACATCTCCATGTTGAATAAAGAATTGAATTCTGTATGTAGAATAAATTGGATTTTGGGACTGTTGTGCTCGAATGAGAATTGGGGTTGACCCTTGGTCCTGTGTGCCCTCCCGCACGGAAGCTCGTTGACAGGGTCGAGGCGCGAGAACCTTCGATCCAGCCGAATGCCGCGCCTCGGTGTTTTCCCTTAAGTTGCACACAAAGAGCCAAGTTGGCTCGATTTGGCTTTGACGCGTGGCGATCGAATTAGTACACTTTTCGAAAAAGTGGATAGAAATATTTCTAAGCCACAACCGTCCTGCCCGCCGAGGACCTTGTCCTGGAGACAACATGAGCCCTGCAACTTTGACTCTCACGATGGTTCTGAGCCTGGCCGTGGTCGTTGCCGCGCTCTGGCATTTCAGCGTAGAGGCTGGTCATCAGACCGCCCAGATCGACCCTGCACACCAACACCTTTCCACGCCGTTGAGCCATGTGTGGGTCGTGATCTCCCCAGGGTTCCGCTGAATCCGACGGGCCCGCGGAGGCCTGGGCCACTGATAAGGCGTCGAGGGTCTACCTTGTGTCTGCTTTTGCAAACCACTTCATCGCAAACAACGAAGGTACCGAGATGCATCACCTGCCCCGGCGTCAATTTCTGGGTCTGGCGGTCAGCGTGTTTCCCGCCTTTCTCCCCGCTGTTCGTGCCCAAGAGGTCTGGCCGACCAAACCCGTCTCGATCACCGTGGCCTACGCTGGTGGTGGCGCCATCGACGGGCTGATCCGCTTCTGCACCGAACAGATCAAGAAGCGCCATCCCAACTTGGTGTTTGTGATCGAGTACAAGCCCGGCGCGGGCGGAAATATCGCCGCCGAGGCGCTCACCCGCTTGCAGGGCAACGATCATCAGTTCCTGATGACAGGTTCATCAACGCACGCGGCCAACATCAGCCTGTACAAATCGCTCCCTTTTGATCCAGAAAAGGACTTTGCGCCGATCGCCTCGATGGCCACCGTTCCCTACATTCTGGTGGTCAATCCCTCCCGCGTGCCAGTGACCACGTTCCAGGAGTTCGTCACTCACGTCAAAGCGAGGCCAGGTCAGCTGAACTACGGCAGTTCCGCGATTGCTGGCCGGATGGCCGGTGAAATCCTGAAGCAGCGCACAGGACTCCAGGCCACTTTTGTGCCCTACAAGGCCTTGCCTCAGGTGGTGGCTGATGTCGTCGGTGGGCACCTTGACTTCGCTTTCGGTGACCCACAGGGGTACCTGCCGCACGTGCGCTCAGGCCGCTTGCGTGCGCTCGCCGTGACGACGCGCAGCCGGATTTCTGCTGCCAACCACATTCCGACACTGTCGGAACTGGGCGTTCCCGATTTCGACGTGTCCGCCTGGTTGGCGCTCTATGGCAAGGCGGGAACCTCGCCATTCGCTGTCCTGCGTTTCAACCGGCTGATCAATGAGGTGCTGGAGTCGCCAGAGGGCCAGGCGTTCATCACCGGCATCGGCCTTCAGCCCCTGCTCGGCACGCCCGAGCAACTGGCTACCATGCAAAAGCGGGACACGGTGGCATGGGCCCAAGCCATCCGGGCGGCTGGCATCACCCCGGAGTAGCCATGCTTGAAAGGGCTGGCCCGGTCGGTGCCACGTCGGTGCCGGACATCGATCCCACCTACCTGTGCGACGGGGCGCTGGGTTTCTGGCAGATCGCAGAAAGGCACCCTGAGCGCGTGGCGATCGTGGACGCAGACGGCAGCACCACGTTCGGCGAATTGCGCCAGCGGGTGGATCGCCTCTCGAAAGCCCTTCGTGCCTGCGGTGTGGGTGTCGGCGACGCTGTGGCGGTGATGTTGCCAAATACGCGGGAATGGCTGTGCAGCGCATTGGCCATCTCGCAGATCGGGGCCTACCTGGTTCCGTTGAATTGGCACTTGACCGCTGCGGAGATGGCCTACCTGCTTTCTAATAGCCACAGCCGGGCCTTGATGGCCGATCACCGATTCGCCAGTGCGGCCTATCAGGCTGTTCAACAGGTCAAGTTTCCGCCACAGGCATGCCTCGCGGTCGCTGGAAGCATCCCCGGTTTTCTGGATCTGCAACCGCTGCTGGATGAACAGTCCGAAGGCCCGCCCGACCACCGTCTGGCGGGCAGCGTGATGTTTTACTCTTCCGGCACCACGGGCCATCCCAAAGGCGTTCGGCGGCCGCTCACGGGCTTGATGCCCGAAGAGGCCCTGGCCCGGACCTTGCCGAGGTATTCGGCCATGTTTGGTCTGTGCGCTGGCGACCGGGTTCATCTGGTCTGCACGCCGCTCTACCATGCCGCGCCCGGTTCACGCGCGGTCCAGATGCTGCACCTGGGGCACCGCATCGTGTTGGTCGAGAAGTGGGACAGCGAGCGGGTGCTCGCCCTGATCGAGCGCGAACGGGTGGACAGTGTCCAGTTGGTGCCGATCCTGTTTCATCGCTTGCTTCAGCTGCCCGAAGCGGTCCGTTGCCGGTACGACCTGTCGTCCCTCAGGGTGGTGATTCACGCGGCGGCGCCTTGCCCACCCGAAACCAAGCGTCGGATGATCGAGTGGCTCGGCCCCATCCTCCACGAGTACTACGCGTGCAGCGAAGGCGGGGGCACGTACGTCAGCAGTGACGACTGGCTCCGGCACCCCGGAACAGTGGGCCGCCGCTACCCGTTCAGCAGGCTGTCCATCCTGGACGATAACGGGAATGAACTACCCGCTGGCGAACCCGGGCTGATCTACATGAACGACGGCTTTGACTTCGAGTATTTCAACGACCCGGAAAAAACCCGCGCGGTCAAACGGGGAGACATGTTCACCGCAGGCGACCACGGCTACCTGGACGAAGCAGGCTGGCTCTACCTCTGTGACCGCCGCTCCGATCTGATTCTGTCCGGCGGCGTCAACATCTACCCGGCCGAGATCGAGGCCGTGCTGATGCAACACCCGGGCGTGACCGACGCCGTGGTGTTTGGCCTTCCCCATGCCGAATGGGGCCAGACCGTGTGCGCACTGGTTGATCCGGGCGATCAAACGTCAGCGCACGCCCTGGAAGCATTGAAGGCCGAGTTGATCGCTCATTGCTCGCAGCATCTGGCGTCGTTCAAACGACCCAGACACCTGCTGTTGGCACACGTTCCTCGCACCGATGCAGGGAAGGTGGGCCGCGCAGCCGCGCGACAGGCGCTGCTGGATGGGCGGTTGAAGCCGTTGGCGGGTGCCTTGCCAGCGGCTTCCATGGCGCCTTGATTCGGGCGTCAACCCGTTGGCGCTGGGAAGGTCTGCCCTCAGAACAGGACAGACTCCAGCCGTTTGCCCAATTCTTTCAGTGACTCGCCCAGCACCCTGATCCTCGCTTCGGTGTCCCCGGTCTGGCTTCGGATCATGACAGCCGACACCGTGTAGGCGATGTTGTGGGAGGCGTCGCACACAGGGGCTGCGATGGCCAACACACCCTCGGAAAAATAGCCGTCGTCCACCGCCCAGCCGCAGCGTTGGGCCAGGTGCACCTGGGCAAGGTACTCCTTGAAGGACAAGGGGCGTGCCCAGCGGATGTTGGCGAACTCGGCGCTCAGGTCGTCTTCCGAGAGGTTCATCCGCCCGACGAAAAGCCGGCCGCTGGCGCCCATCACAATGGGGAGGCGCTGGCCCAGCGGCATGTAGATGTGCAGATCTGTAGGGCTTGACTCAGAGCTGACGAGCACGATCCGATCGTTGCCCATGCGGCGCCAGAGCGTGACGGTGATGCCGCGCTCGATGGCCAGTTCCCGCATGAAGGGCAGCGCCAGTTGCACACGCTGACCCTGCGTTACCAGCTGCTCGGCCAGGCGGGCCAGTCCCAGCCCGGCCGAGTAGGTTTTCGACAGCGGGTTGAAATCGACCACATCTTCCGACACCAGTGTCCGAAGGATGTTGAAGCAGGTGCTGGGGTTGATCTCCAGGTGCCGGGCAATGTCTGCCGCGCGTTCTGGTGCGCCCTTGTGCGCGAGGTATCGAAGTATCCCGACGGCATTGACCACGGGCTTCACGATCACGCCGTGGCCAGGACCGGATTTTTTAGCGATGTCGGCCAAGGTCCGGTCTCCGTCCGGCGTGGCTTTGTCCTCGGTCACTGCGGATTCCATATTGTCCCGTGGTGTATTGAATGGGGCTGCTGCTTAAAAAGTGCAGGAGCGGCGCGAGGTAACAAACTTTCAACAGTTTTGTGTCGCAAGTCATTCTAAATGGCGAAACGCATTCTGTATGGAGTTGTGCCTTGTCCGGAGATCGGGAAAACCCCTGCCTTCGATGCGTGCGCTTCCGGAGGAGGACTTTGTGCGAGGCCCCTTGGCTGGACAAGCTTCATCTAGGGAGAACCCTTATTTTAAAATTGACACTTTATTGAATAATGTGCATATACGTAGCCATGTGCAGGCCAAACAGGGCTTGCCACACCATTTGAAGGACAAGCCATGAGTTCCAACGGAATATCCCCAACACTTCGCGTCATCGTTGACCGCAGCCGTTGTTGCGGCTACGGGCTGTGTGCCCAGCTCTGCCCGGAGGTGTACAAGCTCGACGAAAACGGTCTGGTGTTTGTGGACACTGAGATCATCCCTGGGGGCCTGGAGGAAGAGGCGAAAGAAGGGGCCGCAGCGTGCCCCGCAGAAGCGCTGGTCATTGAAGCGATTCCTTCTTGAACGTGTCGGGATGGCGGCAGCGCCGGGTGCCGTGAACCGCTCGCCTTCGCGCCTGACCGTGCTCATGACCTCTTCTGCTGCGCATCGGCCCCTTTAGTTAACTGGACAACATCAACATGGACATCATTGGCATCGGGTACCTGGGCTTCGAGACCACCAAGGTGGAGGAGTGGCGGGCGTACGGACCGCAGGTCATGGGGTTCCAGATCGGGCAATCCCCAGCGTCTGATCCGGATTCGCTGTACTTCCGAACGGACGACCGCCGACACCGGTTTGCCTTCCATCCCGGCAAGGTGGATCGCCTGGCCTACATCGGTTGGGAAGCCAAAGGCAAGATCGAGTTCGAGGCCGCCATCACCCGCTTTCAGGAGCATGGCGTAGAGGTCACCCTGGGTGATGCGGCGCTGTGCGAACAGCGCGGCGTCAAGGGCGTGTTTCGCTTTCGCGACCCGGTGGGCTACCAGCATGAGATGTTTCATGGTCAGAAGTGGATGCCCCGTTCATTCACGCCAGGCCGTCCTCACGGAGGGTTTGTGGCGGGTGTCCGGGGGATGGGTCATCTGGTCGTGATCACGCCGGAATGGCCACCCGAGCTGCAGGACTTTTTCATCAAGCTGATGGGCTTTCACTACTATGGTCCCGGCGCTGGCAAAGGCCAAACGGCGTTTTATCGCTCCAAGCTGAATAGCTACACCAGCCACGATATCGCGTATGGCTATGGCCCTGGAAAAATGGGCGTCCAGCACGTGGGACTGTTTGTGAAAAGCCTGCGCGATGTCGGTGAAACCTACGACATCGTCAAGCAACGTGCGATCCCGATGATGATGACACTGGGTCAACATTCGCAGGACCCGCATGCCTCCTTCTACCATTTCACCCCGGGTGGTTTTGCGTTTGAAACCATCACCGAACTGGAACCCTGGCACGACGATGGCTTTGAGCTGAATCCCGAGAAGCTGAGCACCTGGGGGCACGAGGTGGTCGGTCCGATCCTTGGCCCGAGCGTGCGCACACCCGAAGAGCTTCTGGAGCCCGAGCTGTTGGCCAAATACAAGCGGAGTTGAACGTCGCCTGGGATCTCGCGCTGACGTGAGATCCCAGTGCTTTGGTCTTCCAGCCCGCAGCACCGCTGCGGGCTTTACTCCCGGTATTCAGACCGACTCTGAAGACGAGACCAACAGCAGGCGCGCCACGTTGGCATGCGCTGGCTGTTCCAGCATGTAGCGCACGGCAGACGCCACGTCGGATGGCTGCAAAGCAGGCGTCTGGTCGGCCCGCACCTGTTGACCAGAGGCTCTCAGCCGATCAAAGATTTCAGTTTCTGTGGTGCCTGGTGCAATGGTGCCCACGCGCACACCACTGCCTTTGAGTTCCACGCGCAGCGCGGTGCTGAACACCTCGACAGCCTGTTTCAATCCGGCGTAGACCCCCATGGACGAATGGCTCAGGTAGGCACCCACACTGGACACGTTGATGATCGATCCAGCGGCCTGTTGTTTGAATGCGCGCGCGAACACATAGGAGGTCCGAACGACGGCTTCGTAGTTGACGCGTGTCATCTGCACCAGGCCGTCGATATCGATGTTGTCCATCGTTCCGCTGACCACCATGCCTGCGTTGTTGATCAGTATGTCGGCACGGCCAAAAGTTCGTTGGGCCAGCTCCAGCAATGCGTTTGCGGTGGCCGGATCGTCGATCTCTGCACCCAGCGGCACGGCCGGTCCGGGGAGCCTGGCGCACAACGCATTCAAACGGTCGGTGCGGCGCGCCGTCAACACCAGGCTGCAGCCTGCGGTGCTGAGTTCGTGGGCAATGGCCTCACCGATGCCCGACGATGCGCCGGTGACGATGGCGACCTTGCCTTCCAGCGGTCGCTTTTGCTCGCGCACGGGATGCACCTCAGGCAGGGGTGTCTGTGTTGGGGTAACGCAGCGCCATGGCGGCGCCAAAGTCTCTCTTGAGGGTCGGGTAGTAGGCGATCTGCCCGCCCATGCCGCCCGCGATGTCGATCGAAGCCGCGCTGATGAAACTGGCGTGATCGCTCGACAGGAACAGCGCCATGCCGGCCACGTCTTCCGGCTTGCCAAAGCGCCCCAGAGGCACCACCTTCAGGACCATGGCGTCGAACTCTTCGCGCGGTGTGCCGACCGGCATTTCACGGTAGTGGCGGTCCCACTGCCCGGTGTCGATCCAGCCCATGTTGAGGGTGTTGACCAGGATGTTGTCTTTCGGCAATGACATGCCCAAGGATTTCGACATCGCGATGCAGCCCGCACGGTTGACCACGGACGGAATGCCGTCGGGTGTGATCTGCGTGCCGGCCAGCGCGTTGATTTCGACGATGCGCCCCCAGCGTTGTTTGCGCATGTGGGGTACCACCGCCTGGATGAACCGGAAGTGGCCCATCTGCAGCACGTTGGCGTGTTCCAGGATCTGCTCGGGTGTGAGGGTGTCGAGGTTGCCGCCACGGCCTTGGCCGGCGTTGTTGATCAAGACGTCCACGCCGCCCCAGGCGGCGGCCACTTCATCCACAAAGGCTTTCACGCCAGCGGTGTCGGTGACGTCCACGGCGCGCGCGATGACGGCTTGTGCAGTCGCCGCCAGTTCGGCGCCCACCGCCTCGATGTCGGCGGGTGTGCGGGCGCACACCGCCACGCGGGCGCCTTCCAGCGCGAAGGCCTTGGCGATGGCGCGGCCGATGCCGCGCGAGGCGCCCGTCACGATGACGCGCTTGTTGCTCAGATCGATGTGCATGTAGTCTCCTGGTTGTGCTGCGTGTTTCTTTTATTGTAGGCAAAAACAATAAAACTGTTCACATTAATGTTTTTCCGCTGTCAGCGCACCGCTGGCGAACGAACGGCCCAGGAACTGCTCCAGCGCCGATGCGCACGGGCTGAGGGGTGTGCCCGAAGACCAGGCCAGCCCGACTTCCATGACCGGCAAGTGCGCGTCCATGGGCACGGCGTGGATGCGCCGCCCGTCCAGTGACCAGGGTCGGAACACCATGTCGGACAGGATGGTCACCCCCAGGTTGAGGGCGACCATTTCCCGCAACGCCTCCATGGACGAGGTCTGTATGACCTTGTGGGGCGTGTGCCCGGCGTCGGCCCAGTAGCGACGCGCATTCCGGTCACCTTCGTCCACCGTGGGCAGGATGTAGGGGAGCGTCGCCAGCTCCTCGAAACTCACGCTGCCACGGCCCGCCAGCTCATGGTTGGCGGCCATCCAGAGCTGCCGCCGGGACCTCCCCAGCACCCGGGTTTGCAGGCGCTCTGGGGCTTCCAGGTTGGACAGCAGCACCGCGCCCATGTCCAGCTGCCCACTGGCCAACCGGGTCTCGATGTCCTTGCGCGACAGCTCTTCCAGCGAGAGTTCGATTCGGGGGTACAGCTCGCGAAAGCGGGCGAGGGCGGGCAGCAGGAAATACCCCAGAACGGTGTAGGTCGCCGCCAGTTCCAGCCGGCCTTCGAGGTCGCGTCCGCGAAACGGAAATTGAGCGGCCTCGTTGGCCATGCGCAAGACGGACTCGGCGTGCTGCAAGAAGCTCTGTCCTTGCAGGGTGAGGGTGACGCCTTGTCGCCCGCGCTCCAGCAACGCCGTTCCCATGGCCTGTTCCAGGTCGGCGATGGCCAGGGTCATGGCCGATTGCGACAAGCCAATTTCGTTGGCGGCCGCCGAGATTTGCCCGCAACGGGCCACGGCCACAAAGTAGTGCAGCTGGCGCAGCGTGAAGCGGGGCAGAGCAGGAAGGCCGGAAGACATTGGAAAAGCCAATATGTGATGTTCAAAAATTGAATTCGACTATGCCACAAAGTATGAACACAATGTCAGTAACTGTATAACTCAATGCGCTGCGTGAGCGGCCAGAACCCACGCATGACCCATTCCGTCGCCCTCTCCGACAAATACGAGCTGCCCGCTGGCCGCGTCTACATGAACGGCACGCAAGCGCTGGTGCGGTTGCTGCTGGCGCAAAAGGCCCGGGATGAGGCCGCGGGGCTCAACACGGAAGGCTTTGTTTCCGGCTACCGCGGCTCCCCGCTGGGTGCGGTGGATCAGGAGCTCTGGAAGAACCGGCCGCTGCTGGAGCAGCACAAGGTGCGCTTTCAACCCGGGCTCAACGAGGAGTTGGCGGCCACGGCGGTCTGGGGCACGCAGATGGTGAGCCTGGACCCGAAGGCGCGGGTCGATGGCGTGTTTGCCCTCTGGTACGGCAAGGGTCCGGGTGTGGACCGCAGTGGCGACGTCTTCAAGCACGGCAACATTGCGGGCGGCGCCCCGCATGGCGGCGTGTTGCTGGTGGCGGGGGACGACCACGCCTGCAAGTCATCGAGCTTGCCGCACCAGAGCGAACACGCTTTCATCGCCGCCATGATCCCGGTGTTGCACCCTTCGGGAGTGCGCGAGTTCATCGAGTTCGGCCTCCACGGGTACGCCATGTCGCGCTATTCGGGGTGCTGGGTGGGCTTCAAGGTGATCAGCGACACGGTCGAGTCTTCATCGTCGTTTGACATCGATCCGACGTCGGTTGAGATCCAGATTCCGCAGTCGTATCCGATCCCGGCCGACGGTTTTTCGATCCGCTGGCCCGATCCTCCGCTGGAGCAGGAGAACCGGCTCCAGCGCGAGCGCCTGTATGCCCTGCTCGAATACGTTCGGCTGAACAAGCTCAACCGCCAGGACTGGGTGGCGCCCGATGCGCGTCTGGGCGTCTGCACCACCGGCAAAAGCTACCTGGACGTGCGCGAGGCCTTGTCGCTGCTCGGCTTGGATGAAGCGGCGGCGCAGGCGCTGGGCCTGCGCCTGCTCAAGATCGGCGTGGTCTGGCCGCTGGAGCCGACCTGCGTGGTCGAGTTCGCTCGGGGTCTCGATGAGATTCTGGTGGTGGAAGAAAAACGCCAGGTGCTGGAATACCAGATCAAGGAGCACCTCTACAACGAGCCCCACCGCCCGCGCGTGGTCGGCAAATACGACGAGTCGGGCGAATGGGTCCAGGTGCCCAGCAGCGGCATTCTGTTGTCGCCCAACGGCGAGCTGACGCCAGCAGGCATCGCCGATGTGATGGCCGCGCGCATGACCAAGGTGTTCGGTCACGACGCGCTGCCGGCATCGGTGCGTGGGTGGATCGAGCGCCATGCGGTGGGCACCGCGCTGGTCAAGGCGGATGCCTCTGTGCCACAACGACTGCCGTATTTCTGCTCCGGCTGTCCGCACAACACCAGCACCCAGGTGCCCGAAGGTTCGCGCGCGCTCGCTGGCATCGGCTGCCACTACATGTCGATGTGGATGGACCGGCGCACGGAGACGTTCAGCCAGATGGGGGGCGAAGGGGTGCCGTGGATCGGGCAGGCACCCTACACCGACACGCCGCATGTGTTCGCCAACCTGGGCGACGGCACCTACATGCACTCGGGCTCTCTGGCCATCCGGGCCTCGGTGGCCGCCGGGGTGAACATCACCTACAAGCTGCTGGTCAACGACGCTGTGGCCATGACGGGTGGCCAGCCGGTCGAGGGCGCGCCTTCGGTGCCCCAGTTGTTGCGCCAGATCGCCGCCGAGGGGGTGAAAGAACTGCACCTGGTGAGCGATGAACCCGAGCTGTTTCGGTCGCTGGAGGACTTCCCCCAAGGCGTCAAGGTGTCGCACCGGGACACCATGGACGCGCTGCAGCGGCAGTTGCGCGAAGTCAAAGGGGTGTCGGTGATCGTGTATGCGCAGACCTGTGCGGCCGAGAAGCGCCGTCGGCGCAAGAAGAAGACGCTGACCGATCCCGCACGCCGGGTGGTCATCAACGAGGCCGTGTGCGAAGGCTGCGGTGACTGCGGTGTGCAGTCCAACTGCGTCTCCATCCTCCCGCTGGAAACACCGCTGGGCCGGAAACGGCAGATCGACCAGAGCGGCTGCAACAAAGACTTCTCCTGTGTGCGCGGGTTTTGCCCCAGCTTCGTGGTGCTCGAAGGGGCGGAGTTGCGAAAGCCCCAGCGTGAGCGCGTAGTGCCGCCCACCGATCTTCCCGAACCGGCCTGGCTTGAGCTGGAACGCCCCTGGAACATCCTGGTGGCGGGGGTCGGTGGCACCGGTGTGGTGACCATCGGTGCGCTCATGGGCATGGCCGCGCACCTGGAAGGCAAGGGCGTGCTGGTGCTGGACATGGCGGGCCTGGCGCAGAAGGGCGGGGCGGTGATGTCCCATGTGCGGCTGGCGGCCGATCCGGCCCAACTGCACGCCGCCCGTGTGGCCCGTGGTCAGGCGGACGTGGTGCTCGGCTGCGACCTGATGGTGGCCGCCGCGGGGGATGCCCTCGCATCCATGACCTCGGGGCGCACCCACGCGGTGATGAACACCGATGTGGCCCCCACGGGCAGCTTCACCCGCGACCCCGACTGGGAGGCCCCACCCGTAGCGATGCTGGAGCGTGTCCGTTCGGCGGCGGGCGAGGTCGATGCCTTCGAGGCTTCGCGCCTGGCTGTTGCCCTCATGGGGGACGCGGTGGCCACCAACGTGTTCCTGTTGGGCTTTGCCTGGCAAAAGGGCTGGGTTCCGCTCAAGGAAGCTTCGTTGTTGCGCGCCATTGAACTCAACGGCGCCGCCGTGGGCATGAACCGGGCCGCGTTCGCCTGGGGGCGTCAGGCGGCGGTAGATCTGGCGGTGGTGCGCCGCGCGGCGGGACTGCCCTCCGATGAACAGGTCGTGCTCATGCCGCCGAAGGCGGACACCTTGGCGAAGATCTTGTCGGACCGCATAGAGCGGCTCACCGGCTACCAGAATGCCGGCTATGCCCGGCGTTACGAGGCCTTTGTCCGGCGGGTCGCCGATGCCGAAAAAGCCCGCGTGGGCGGGGATCGGCTGGCGCGCGAGGTCGCGGTGAGCCTTTTCAAACTGATGGCCTACAAAGACGAATACGAGGTGGCCCGCTTGCATGTTGCCAGCGACTTCCTTGGCCGATTGAAGGAGCGGTTTGAAGGGGATTTCAAGCGCATCTACTACCTGGCCCCACCGCTGTTCGCTCGCCGCGATGCCCAAGGTCGCCCGGTGAAGCAGCGCTACGGCGCCTGGGTGCAAACGGCTTTTGGCCTGCTGGCCCGCTTGCGCTTCCTGCGCGGAACCGTCATCGATCCGTTCGGCTGGACCCAGGAGCGGCGCGAAGAGCGCGCAGCGGTTCCCGAATTTGAAGCGCTGGTGGAGGGCCTGCTTCAGAGCTTGGGCAGCGACAACCTCCAGGAGGCCCTGGCGCTTGCCCGCCTGCCTCAGCAGGTGCGGGGCTACGGCCACGTGAAGGCACGCGAGCACCAGGCGATGTTGAAGAAACTGCCTGAACTCATGACACGCTGGAAAGCGAAAGCCGGCCTTCCCCAAGCTTGAATCCGTTTAGAACCCGATTGCGATCCCATACACAGGAGACCCCTCATGAAAATCCTCGTCCCCGTCAAACGCGTGGTGGACTACAACGTCAAGGTGCGCGTCAAGGCCGACCAGTCCGGCATGGACCTGGCCAACGTGAAGATGAGCATGAACCCGTTTGACGAAATCGCGGTCGAAGAAGCCGTGCGCCTGAAAGAAAAGGGTGTCGTCACCGAAGTCATCGCCGTGTCCTGCGGCGTCACCCAGTGCCAGGAAACCCTGCGCACCGCCATGGCCATCGGCGCGGACCGCGCCATCCTGGTGGAAACATCTGAAGAGTTGCAGCCCCTGGCCGTGGCCAAACTGCTCAAGGCGCTGATGGACAAGGAACAGCCCGGCCTCGTGATCCTGGGCAAGCAGGCCATTGACGACGACTGCAACCAGACCGGCCAGATGCTCGCCGCGCTGGCCGACCTGCCGCAAGGCACCTTCGCCAACAAGGTCGAGGTGGTGGACGGCAAGGTCAACGTGACCCGCGAAGTCGACGGCGGCCTGGAAACCCTGAGCCTCACGCTGCCCGCCATCGTCACCACCGACCTGCGCCTGAACGAACCGCGCTACGTGACGCTGCCCAACATCATGAAGGCCAAGAAGAAGCAGATGGACATCGTCAAGCCCGAAGACCTCGGTGTGGACGTGAGCCCGCGCCTCAAGACCCTGAAAGTCAGCGAACCGCCCAAACGCGGTGCGGGCATCAAGGTGCCGGACGTAGCGACCCTGGTCGACAAGCTGAAGAACGAAGCCAAAGTGATCTGAGGAAGAAACAACATGACCGCACTCGTCATTGCCGAACACGACAACGCCAGCATCAAGGGCGCCACGCTCAACACCGTCGCCGCCGCCGCCCAGTGCGGGGGTGATGTGCACGTGCTCATCGCCGGCCACAACGCCGGCCCGGCCGCCGCAGCCGCGACCCAGATCGCCGGCGTCGCCAAAGTCATCCACGTCGATGCCGAGTACCTCGCGCACGGCCTGGCCGAGAACATGGCCGCCCAGGTGCTGGCCATTGCCTCGAACTACAGCCACATCCTGTTCCCCGCCACCGCCAGCGGCAAGAACATCGCGCCGCGCGTGGCCGCCAAGCTCGACGTGGGCCAGATCAGCGACATCACCAAGGTGATCGCTGCCGACACCTTCGAGCGTCCGATCTACGCCGGCAACGCGATTGCCACCGTGCAAAGCGCCGACGCCACCAAGGTCATCACCGTGCGCACCACCGGTTTCGACCCGGCGGCAGCTACCGGTGGCAGCGCTGCCGTGGAAACCCAGGCAGCCCAGGCCGACAGCGGCAAGAGCACCTTCATGGGCAGCGAAATCGCCAAGAGCGACCGCCCCGAACTGACCGCCGCCAAGATCATCGTCTCGGGTGGCCGCGCGCTGGGCAGCGCCGAGAAGTTCAACGAGGTCATGACCCCGCTCGCCGACAAGCTTGGTGCGGCACTCGGTGCGAGCCGTGCTGCGGTGGACGCGGGCTATGCGCCCAACGACTGGCAGGTGGGCCAGACCGGCAAGATCGTCGCACCGCAGCTGTACGTGGCCTGCGGCATCTCGGGCGCCATCCAGCACCTGGCCGGCATGAAGGACAGCAAGGTGATCGTGGCGATCAACAAGGATCCGGAGGCCCCGATCTTCTCGGTGGCCGACTTCGGCCTGGAGGCCGATCTGTTTATCGCTGTGCCGGAACTGACTCACAGCTTGTAGCACGCGCTTGGTCAGCCTTGGCAAAACACCTTGTTCCTGTGCAAGAAAGTGCGTCGGTTTGCTGAGTCACTTCGACCACCTCATACAAAGGGTGTGTCCACAGCTGCAAGGTATTGCGGTAGACGTAGGGCAAACGGATATCCATGGGTGCGCTGGGTCGCGCGGGCGCGGGAGTTCTGGATATGCACGGTTTGTGCAAAGACATGCGTCGCATGCCACGCATCTACACTCCAAGCCGACGCCACCCGTCTCCTGCCGGACATCGGGCACGCAAACCTCATCGTTCAAACATGCTCCTATGGTTGGTGACAGTGCAGTTGGTTTGAAGGACGTCACGCTGGTGCGTGGCCGCAACACGGTGTTCCGAGGACTCACGCTCGAACTCAACGAACCGCGTATTGGCCTCATCGGGGACAACGGGGCCGGCAAGAGCAGTTTGTTTCGCCTGCTGTGCGGGCTGGACATGCCCAGCAGCGGATCCGTGTGGGTACACGGTCAGGACTTCGACGGGTCGAAGCACCCGCAGCGTGCGGTCGGCATGATGTTTCAGAACCCGGATGAGCAGATCATCTTTCCAACGGTCGAAGAGGAATTGGCCCTGGGGCTGGAGGTCACCGGCCTGACTCGACGGTTGGCGCGTGAGCGGGCCCGCGAATGGTTGCAGGCCCGTGGCCTGGGTCCATGGGCCGAACGCGCGATCACCAGCCTCAGCCAAGGGCAGCGGCAACACGTGTGCTGGCTGGCATTGATCATCTCGGCACCCCGCTTGCTGCTGCTGGATGAACCTTTCGCCAGCCTGGATCTGCCAGGGCAGGCCTTGCTGGACCAGGAGATCCAGCAGGCCAGCCAGCAGATCATCGTCTCCACCCACCTGCTGGACCACGTGCGTCGCTTTGACCGTGTGATCTGGCTGGCCGACGGGCGCATCCGTGCTGACGGACTGGGGTCTGAGATCTGTGCGGCCTACGAGGCCGACATCGCCCGTCGCGTCGCAGCGCACGCCCTGCGCATAGACGCAGCGGACCAAGTGGACTGAAGCCATGCAAAGTCTCTACCTCGAACAACGCACCTGGCTACATGCCTGGCGCCCAGGTCTCAAACTGCTGTTTGTGGCAGCGATGGGGACGGCCCTGTTTCTCACCAACCAAGCCCTCATCCTCCTTCCCGCCGTCGTCATATGCGCTGGCGTTTTTCTGTCGCTCGGGCCTGTGGCGCCCGGCGTGCGGCGACTGCTGGTGTCGGTGCTCATCGGTGCGTCTTTTGTGGCGGGCTTTCATGTGGCCATGGGTCAAGCGGCGTTGGGGATCGCGAGCGCTGCCCGTCTGATTGCCATGGCTTTGTTGGGTGTGTCGCTCACCTTGACCACGCGCCACACCGAACTGCTGGAAGTGTTCGAGTGGCTGCTCGCACCACTGGCGCGCCTGGGGGTTCCGGTGAACCGGCTCAGCTTGCTGCTCGCCCTCATGATGCGTTTCACGGAGCACTTCTTTTTGCAGTGGAAGCGCCTGGACGATGCACACCGGGTTCGCACGGGTCGCACGGGCGGCTGGCGCCTGTTGGCCCCACTGACCATACAGATGTTGGTCACAGCGCGGCGGGTCGCCGATACACTCCACGCTCGTCTGGGCAAGTGAGCCCCTTCGGCAACCGATGCGAGGCCTGTTTTCGCTCTCCAACAACCCATCGTTTTCCATCTTCATGAATCAGTCTTCTTCCCGTTCCATGGCGCAGGTCGCACTCTTCGCCGCTTTGCTGGCGGTCTTTGGCCTCATTCCCAAGATCGACCTGCCTTTGGGCGTGCCCATCACGCTGCAGACCCTGGGTGTGATGCTGGCCGGCTGCATGCTCGGCCCCAAGCGCGGCCTGCAAGCTTTGCTGCTGTTCCTGGCGGCGGTCGCACTCGGGCTGCCCTTGCTCTCGGGTGGCCGGGGTGGCTTGGGGGTCTTCTTTGCGCCATCCAGCGGCTACTTGCTGGGCTGGCCATTGGGTGCACTGGTGACGGGCCTGGTCATGGCCTCGTTGTCAGCGTCCACCCCGCGCCGCGCCGCCATCAGTGCCTTCATCGCCTCGGCCTTGGGTGGTCTGCTGGTCGTGCACATCTGTGGCGTCATTGGTCTCGTGAACATCGCAAATCTGAGCTGGTCTCAGGCCATCATGGGCACACTGGTGTTCGTGCCGGGTGACCTGATCAAGTGTGTGGTCAGCGCGCTTGTCGTGCACACCGTGGCACGTGGCCTGCCCGACTGGCCACTGGGGGGCCGTACCGCGCAATGAGCATTCAGGCCCAGCCAGAGCTGGTCCATTCGCCGTTGGCCCGTTGGGCCGTTGAACGTGGCGCGGTCGTCGCCATCGAAGACGGCAAAACGGCGCTGAGCTTTGCCCAGTTGTTTGCGGCCGTGCAAGTGGCGGCTGAGGACTTGCATCGGGCACAGGCTCCGGCCACGGTCCTGGTCGACGACCGACGTTCTACCCTGCTGCGGGTGGTCGATTTCCTGGCCATCATCGCCAGTGGCCGGTGTGCGGCGGTCAGCGACCCGGACTGGACCGATGCCACACGCCAGGCGGTGTTTGCTTCCATCGACCCGAGGTCCGCCAGTCTGCCGCCCCCCGGTCCGACGACGCCGTTCTACATTGGTTTCACCTCGGGCAGTACAGGCCTCCCCAAGGGTTTTCGCCGGCACCACCGCTCCTGGGTCGAGAGTTTCCGGATCTGTGCCGACACCTTCGGACCCGACGCCCTGTCGCGCATCCTGGTGCCCGGGCGTTTCTCGCATTCGCTGTTCCTCTTTGGCATCATGCTGGGCCTGTGGAGCGGTGCGGGGGTGGTGGTGCAGGAACGCTTTTCCGCGGGCCAACTGCTCGACACCCTGGCGCAGGGAGAAACACCCTGTCTGGTGGCGGTTCCCAGCCAACTGCTGGTCGTGCTTGAACTCGCGGCCCGCCGTCAGATGGCGCCCATCGAGGGCGTGCGCCTGATCCTGGTGGGTGGTGCGCGCTGGATGAGAGAGCACACGCCCGCACTGCAGGCGCTGTTCCCGAACGCCCGCATCATCGAGTTCTACGGCGCCTCCGAGACCAGTTTCATGACCTGGATGCCCGCCGAAGCAAACGTGCCCGCCCAGGTGGTGGGCCTTCCCTTCGCCAACGTGGAGATCGAGATCCGCGAGCCCCGCGCACCCGATGGCACCGGACTGATTTATGTCCGCAGCCCCATGGTTTTCATGAACTACGCTGGTGGCGGCCACGACGGCACCGCAGCCTTGCGCGACGGTGACTGGCTGTCGGTTCGCGACATGGGCCGGCTCGATGCCCAGGGGCGACTGCACCTGATGGGTCGGCAGAACCGCATGATCGTGACCCAGGGCAAGAACCTGTTTCCCGAAGAGCTGGAAATGGTACTGGCGGCACACCCTTCGGTGGCCGTCGCCTCGGCCCACGGCCTGCCTCATCCGGTTCGCGGCCAGCAGGTGGTGGCCGTGGTCCAACTGGAAAGCGAAGCAACGCTGACAGCCTCGGAGTTGGCGGCCTGGTGCCGAGAACGCCTGGAAGCCTACAAAGTGCCACGCCGCTTTTTTGCGTGTGAGCCGTGGCCGCTGACCGCCAGTGGCAAGACGGATCACCCCGCGTTGGAGCAGGGCCTGAATCAGCTGGCGCAGAACGACGCGTGTTCATGGCTGCACCCGCTGCACTGATCGTCGGCTGGGCGCGCAGCGCCGTGGTACCCCACGGTGGCGCGTTCGCCCAGTTGGCTCCCCATGAAATCGCGGCCCCGGTCGTGCAAGCTTTGCTGTCGCGAACAGGCGTGCGCCCGGAAGTGGTCGACGCCGTGGTGCTGGGCAATGCCTTGGGGGCCGGCGGCAATCCCGCGCGCATGGTCGCGCTGGCGGCCGGCTTGCCCGAACACTGCGCCACGTATTCGGTCGACACACAATGTTGTGCTGGTTTGGATGCGGTGACCCTGGGTGTGGGTCTGCTGATGTCCGGCCAGGCTGCCATGGTGTTGGTGGGCGGGGTGGAGGCCTGGAGTCGAGCGCCGATTCGCCAGCACCGGCCGCGCCACCCGGGGGAGGCCGTTGTCACCTATGAACGGCCAGCCTTTTCACCCGACCCGCAGCGTGACCCCGACATGCTGGTCTCGGCCGCGCGCTACGCCATCCAGGCCGGCTGGACACGTGCACAACAAGACGCCTACGTGGTGCGCAGCCACACGCTCGCACGCGCCCACGAGGCCGACCTGGCCGCCGAAATCGTCCCCGTGGCCGGTGTCACCCATGACCTCGGTCCACGCGACTGGTCCATCGCGCGCGTGGGCCGCATGCAGGCCGCGGTCAAGGGTCGCGAGCTGGGCGACGACTGGGCGCAAAGGCTGAACAATGGACCGGATTGCAGCGTCGGCCCACTGGGCATTTCTGGCAAGGCCGATGGCGCGGCCTTTGTGCTGCTGGGTACGCAGGACGCCTGTCAGCGACTGGGGCTGAAGCCTCGGGCCACTTGGGTGGCCAGCGCCTCCACCGGTATCGCGCCCGAAACGCCACTGCTGGCGGCCGAAGCCGCTGCGCGTGTCGCGATACTCAGGGCGGGTCTGCCCAATGCCCAGAGCTTGGCAGCGGTCGAACTGCACGATGCCTTTGCCGTTCAGGGCCTGAGTTTTGCCCAGGCCCTGTCGCTGGACCAGCAGCGGCTGAACCGGCGTGGTGGTGGACTCGCCCGTGGGCATCCGATCGGAGCGTCCGCTGCGGTGGCGCTGGTACGGCTGTTGTCCGATTTGGCCCTCGACGGCGAACCTGGCGATCTGGGCATGACGGCGGTCGCCGGGGCAGGTGGTATCGGTGCCGCCGCCATCGTGCGACGCAGCTGAAACCGGTCAACCGATGGTTCGGAAGTACTCGTCTACCTTACAGCGGGTGGTGCGCGTGGCATTCACGGGCGCGTTCGGGTCTGCATACCCCAGTGCCATGCCACAGACGATGTTGGCGCTTTCGTCCAGCTCCAGATGCCGGCGAATCAAGCTGGGGAACGACGCCATGGCGCCGATGGCGCAGGTGGACAAGCCACGGGACTGGGCGGCCAGCATGAGCCCGTAGATGGCCATGCCCAGGTCCATGTAACCCCCGCTGCCAAAGTCGTGCTCGATGGTCACGACAAGGGCCACGGGCGCGTCGAAAAATCGGAAGTTGCGTTCGAACTGTCCATCGCGCCCGGCTTTGTCATCGCGTGCAATGCCCAGCGCCGAATAGAGCGCCTGTGCGGACGCCACCTGTCGACGCCGGAGCGTCATGGGCATGGGCTGGGGAAAGTAGTCGTAGTCCTCTCCCTCGTGTCCACCTTGGCGCCAGGTCTGTACCAACTCGTCGCACATCCGTTGGCGGACCTCGCCCCGCACGGCAATGAAGCTGCCAGGCTGCAGATTGGCGCCACTGGGGGCGAGTCGCGCGGTTTGAACTACCTGTAGTAACAGGTCATCTGGTACGGCCGTGGGCAGGTAAGACCGGATGGAACGGCGTTCGTTTACAAACTGGGCGTGTATGTTGAGCGGATGCAAGTGATTGAAAGAATGAAGCGTGCCTGGAGGGTGAGGCAAGCATGTGATTTTATGGTCTCGAGAATGCTGCAGCGACTCTGGCGGCTTGGTTGGTGCCTGAAGACATCAAAGAAATTTGTCGAGAGCAAATCAATCTATCCGCCTCGAACACAAAAATATAGTCACTACCAGCGTCCTGAGCGCGCAACCCCAACAAAACGCTTTCGTGTCTCTTGGGGCTTCAGACGGCGAGACCCTTCTGCACACTGAACCGCCATTCCGCAGAGGAGCCTCGGATGGTGACCGATAGCGGTTGTCCAAGGCGGGTTTCAACCATCGACTTCCATGGCGCGAGGCTAAAGCTCCTTTCGTTTTCGATCAGTGCGAATTTTCCGCTGGCGAGTTGTATGGATCGGCGGTATATCCCATGTGCGTTGTCGCCGTCTTGCAAACGGTGAAATCGTTTTCCGTTCAATCCTGCGAGGGATTCGCCAGCGGCGGTTACGTCGCGTTCGCGCAATTTAGCCAAGAGGTCGCGTGCAAGCACAACGCGTTGGCTGTTCAACGTAGCGAGTCCTTCGCTCAGCAAGAAGCACCGCCGTGCGTTCAAGGCCCGAGCAACGTCAGCACCAAAACCCCCAGTGTTGATGGGCTCGGTGGATGTTGAAGAACTTGTGCTTGTGACTAGGCACAGGTCCAGCCAAGTGGCGCCAAGAGCCTTGACCTGCTGATCGACTGATAGATGTGACTTCAGTTCAAAATTCAGACCTGAAACTCGACGCGCGTCATGGTCATGAGCTCTCTTCACCAAGTCGTCCGGTACCTGCCAGATGCCCTCCGTCAATCGTTTCACGATGCCCGACCGACGCAGCGCTTCCAGCCTTCGAACGTGGACGTCTACCGCAGCCTGTGGATCTCGGTCACCGATCCTTTGCAAGTGAGAAAAGTGATCGACCGTTCGATATATCCCGCCAGCCGATTGATCAACAATGTTGAGATCAACTGCGCGGACTGCACCTGCAGCTTTTGTCTCCAGAATGCCTTCAACAGGCAGTTCGGCCAAGTCGGTACCCGCAGGAAGTACCAAGTAGTGCGCCCGACCATCCATGCCATCAATCACGATGTAGGCGCGATCGTGCAATTCGTCGGCGAGCCCTTTGCCAACGATGCGACCAATCACTGATGTTGCGGGCACAGGTTCCAACACACACTCGCGTTGCTTTCCCCGCAGCGCCTTGTGCATGGTTCGGAGGATGTCTCCCCGTTCGCCCAGGCTCGACAGTGTGTTGGCCATGGCCGGTGAGAGATGCCATCGGTTGGCATCGATGCGTTCAGCCAATGACATGGTTTCGAGTCGCTGGAGTCGGGCTCTCAAAAGCGTCTGACGTTGCTGGCCCGTCGGCTGTGATGTGAGATCCACCGTCTGATCCTTGGCCTGCCTGATCAGCGTGCGATCCAGGCTGGTCAATCGTTCCTGATCTACCTCCCGCTGCAGGCTCTTCCGCATTTCCAGTTCGGTGCGTGGTCCCAGCCATTCGGTCGCCAGTTCGCTGGCGCGTTTCCTCATGCCGTGCGCCATGTAGTCCGGCGCGATCACCAGGTTTTGACCGTCTCCTGCGCGACCTCTCAGCACGATGTGGGTATGAGGGTTGTCGGTGTCCCAATGGTCCACAGCCACCCAGTCCAACAGGGTTTCGAGATCGGTTTGCACCCGTTGCATCAGCTGCCGCGTGAACCCTTTCAGGTCTTCCAGTTCCGGCGATTCCTCCACCGAGACGATGAATCTGAACTGGTGCCGATCGCCTCGGCCACGCTTCTCGAAGGACTGAAGGTCCGTCGCATCGGTATCCGGACCGTATGCCTGACCGCGTTGTCCGTCGCGTGTTGTGCCGTCCCGCTCGATGTAGCGCAGATGGGTTGCCACGGCCTTGACCCCTGCGCTCTTCAGGACCAAGTAGCGAGCCTTGATGATGGCGCGCCGGGCGTTGGGGCCCAGACCATGACCTGCACGCACAGCAGCGACACGGCCGCGACCAAAGGTCGATGCCGGTCGTGAACCTGACCCCGATGCACCGGACTTCGACGAAGCCTTGAGAACTTGCGAGATGAAGCGTCGAGACCGTGGACCCGATCGCACCTTGGGTGCGCCCGGTCGCGGCTGGAACCGGTCGTCCTCACTGGAGGCCATAACGCAAACTCCAGCGCAGCATGGCGCAGTGCACAACGGACGGCACGCACGAAAAGTTGTGCGCGCGTGGCATGCAGGCATCGCACGGCACCGGGCTCCAGGGGCGTCGTGCCGCGCCCACCCCACGTGCAGACTGGCTTTTCAGGGGGAGGCGTGCCGGCCCCTTTATCTTGCCCTCGGGTGTTGTTCCTCGCGTGCGATCCGTGTCCTGGCTGGCCACCAGGCAGGCACTCGGAACGAGAGGCCACCGCAGTGGTGGCTCCCGTGCAGCGAGGGCTGCACGCTGGTGGCGAGAGCGCGGCGCGATGCAGGGTGCAGTTCGTTGCGCTGAAAGTGCAGCCAAGCGGTGCGAAGTTTGTGCGTTCATGGCCCCTCCCAGGTCCACAGTGGTCGTGCGCTACCGATCACGGAGGACGCGTTGATTGGGCCCCAGTACCGACTGTCAAAAGACGCCGAATGGCTGCCGCTGAGCAAGAACACCTCATCTGCTGCCAACGCGCGGCACCCGGACCAGGTAGGCAGCGACCGATGCTGTGTGTCGTGTGCGAGGGCGGTGGCCACTACGTGGCCGTCGACGAACACCACGCGGTCACGGATGCACACCCTTTGTGGTGGAAACGCCTCAATCCGTTTGAGCAAGGGAACACCGTCGGGCAGGTAGCCGCGTTGCGCGGCGAATGCCTGGACACGTGCAGGTAGCCGGACCAGCACCGTGTCGCCACGGTGCAGTTCGTCCGCAGTCTCCACGCGGTACCAACCCCGTGGCACGCTGTCGCTGGGGTTGAAGACCAGGTGCACCGGGAGACGCGTCAGAGCGGGCAACAGGCATGCCGCCAGCCCCAGCGATGTCCAACCCAAGATCCAGTGCGGCTTCATCGCAAGACCTCTCGGGCAAGGTGCGCGGTGTGTCGCTCAATGTCGTACACCGGCAAAGCTTGGCGTCCCGCCAATCGGTTCCCCAAGGTGGACCAGTAGGTGAGGGCGGCGGTGCACGGATCGATGCCCGCAGCTTCCATGTCGTCGATGAGCCGGAGCACGGACTTGATGCCACTTTCGTCGTCAACCCGCAGCAACAGGTGCGCGCCGGGCAAGACGCCTCCGATTCGCTGAATCGGCGCACCACTTACAGGTGCCTGCAGCACCATGAGCCCCCACAGGGCCGTGCCGAAGTCGTTGCCCAGCCATTTCACGCGGCAGCACACTGCGCCCAGATCAAAGACCACCGTGCGCCGCCAGCGGTCCAGCACGGATTCGCGCGAGGGTTTGCCAAAACGCAGCCAGATGTTGACGCGGTGTTCCACGAAGGCGAGTGACACCCGCATAGGGGCGGGGCGTTGAGGCATGGCCGTCGCCGGCCAAGGCGCTGGGGCGTGTGCAACGGCGGTGCAGGCGAGGGCGGTCATGTGGACGTCTCCGGGTACTCACGCTCCAGCAGCGCGCGCAACATGTCCGCGGCGGTCACGCCACGGCGGAAGGCGATCACCTTGATGCGCCCCCGCAGCGCGGGCGTGACGTCGATGGTCAACCGTGCGGTGAAGGGCGAGACCTTCACCGGGGCCTCGGACAGTTCGGTCTGGTGCACCCAGGTAGAGGCGGGGTCGGCGGCCGGGCGGCGCCCGATGGGCGCACGATTGGCCTTGACTGGTGAACTGGCATCGCTCATGACCACAACTCCTGCACCGCGCGTGTAAAGGCGTGGATTTCGCGTGCGGCCGTGCCGGTGGGGGCCACCTCGCCCACCAGCCGGCCGGCCGCCACACTGTCTGCGAAGGCGACGCGTTGCGACACCTCCGTCTTTAGGGCCGCGAAAGGCTGGTCGGCCAGTGCCGCGCGCGCCTCCCGGCCGATCGCGGTGCCGACGATGCGCCGGTTGATGACGAAGGCCGCGCGAAGCGCAGGCCGGAACACCTGGGCTTCGACGATGAGTTGCACCATTTCCTGCGTGGCCCAGACGTCGTAGGCGCTGGGCTGCACCGGGATCAACACCAGGTCGGAGGCGAGCAGCGCGGAGCGCGCGAGGGCGGCGACACGGGGTGGTCCGTCGATGATCACGAAATCCGCCTCCTGAGCGATCTGCGGTGTTTCGTGGTGCAGGGTGTCCCGGGCCAGGCCGAAGACGCCATAGAGGCGTTCCAGGCCGTTCTGGGCGCGCCGTTGTGCCCAATCCAGGGCCGAGCCCTGCGGGTCGGCATCGAGCAGCGTCACGCGCCGACCGGCCCAGGCGAGTTCGCCGGCCAGGTGCGTGGCCAGCGTGGTCTTGCCCGAACCACCTTTCTGGTTGAGCAGGGCAATCACCCGGCCAGGCATCTGAGGCAGCGCGGCACCGGCGAGTGCGGCCGGTGGCCGGATCAGGGTGCCTGAATATTCAGCAGGCCAGCTCGCTCTTTTATCCATGGTTATGCATTCGGTTAGAGACGTTAAGGAGGGTGGAAACCCAGACGGGGCGTGGCTTGGCGCGGGGTTCATGCGTGTGATTACCCGTGTCCGTTGCGGGCGATTACCCGTGTCGAATGCGGGTGGCTACCCGAGTCTGGCCACAGCTTGTCCACAGGGTCTTCACCAGCATCTGTGAACAAGTCCGGTTCGCGCACCTGCGAGAGCCAGGGCCGAAAGCGCAGCCAGGTGGTGCGGCCGGCGCATTCGATGGCGAGCCAGTAGCCCGGCAAGGGCTGGCGCCGCACCAGGCGCCGCAGGTGCAGCGTGAAATCGCTGAAGCGCTGCAGGCTGCCGGACTTCAGATAGAGGTGGCGCAACTCGAAGCGCCAGCCTTCGGCCTGCCGCCCGCCGTGTTTGCGCACCAACCGGTAGAGCCAGCGCTCGATGCCACCGGAAAGCCGGAAATACGCCGGGTCCAGCGTGAGCACGAGCGCGCTGTCCATCACCGCGCTGAAGAACCAGTCGGCCAGGATCAGCTCGATGCCTTCGGATCGGCCATCTGCACGCACGTGTTCCTTCCACTCGTTGATCCACGAGAAGCGGTGCAGTCGCTTGGCCTGACCCTGCCGGATGGAGGTGGCCACCGTGGTCGATTGCAGCCGGTCCAGCGCGGCGCGCAGCATGCGGTAGTCGGTCTGACCGGTCCGTCGCTGGGTGAAGCGCAGGATCTCGTGCGGCGTGGCCTGCATCAGGCGAGACGGCTGCAAGCCATCGTCGCGTGCCTGCACGATCTGGCTGGCGGCCCAGATCAGCACGTCGGCATCCCAGATGGTCGCGATGCCGTGTTCGGGCACGCCTTCCACCATGATGCGCACCTGGCCGGCTTCGAAGTGGATCGGCGCGGTGCGCCGCGATTTGGCGAGAGAAAAGAACGGGTAGGCCATCAGGTCCTGCGCATCGCGCGGCGCCATGTCGCCACCGGGCAGGGCGCGAAACAGCGTGAGCTGTTCGCGTTCGTTCGGGTGCTTGGACACGGCCTGATTCCCTGAGGCTGTTGGGAGGTCAGGTGTCAGCGAACGGTGGACCGCTGGGTGTAGCCCGGGTCCGAGGTCATTTCGTAGGAACGGCTGTTGGCCCAGTGGCGCAGGTCCTCGACCGCGTAGACCACCCGTGCGCCGAACTTGCGAAAGCGAGGACCCCCGCCCAGCACACGTTGCTTTTCCAGGGTGCGCGGGGAGAGTCGCAGGAAGCTGCCCGCTTCGTCGGTGGTCAGGAACTCGCGTGCTGCAGTGTTGGACGCATCGGGTTCGAGGGGCGCACCGGGCTGGCGCGCAGCGCCGGCATTGGGGTCCAAGGGTGAAGCAAGCGCACGTGGCATGAGGGCCTCCATCGGTGTGGTGCCACCGCGAACCTTTCGCAGCGGGTTGGAGGCAGTCTCTGGCGTAACCGGGCGTCCGTGCAGGGAGATATTCAGTGAGCTGTCTCGTCTCCGTGGTCTGCCGGTGGTGATGGTTCGATGCCCGCCAAAGCCAGATACCCACCGCGCATGAGGCCTTCACCACGCGAGATCAGGTGGCGGACCTGCGCCCGCAATTCACTGTCGCCGTGCCAGCGCCGTTGCACGGCCTCCAACCCAAACAGGGCTTGGGCCAGGCCCCGGTGAGAGGCCTCGGCCAGCGATGCATCCAGCGCCTGCAAGGCGCGCAGGTGCAGCAGCGCGGCGCGGGTCACCGCGCGCGTGGCGGGCACGTCCGCAGTCAGGCCCTGCAGCGCCAAAGCCTGAGATCGGAAGCTATCGGCTTGTGTTTGCAGCACCGCGTTCAGCGGTACCGAGCTGGCATAGGGGATGCCGTCCGCCACGTCGCTGGCCAGCGCCATCTGCAGGCGCTGTGCCGCGAGATCGACGGTGAGCGTCAGCTCGCCACTCTCCAGTAGGAGTTGCTTGCGACCGGGCACGCGCCACAAGTCGAAGCCGGGAGCGGCAGGACGCGGGTAGGGGCCTGCCGCATGCGCGGCGCGCACCAGCAGCAAGGCCTCCGATGGCGTGAGCCACTGGGGCAGTGCATGGCGCGCATCAAGGGCGGGATCTTCGGCGACATCGCAACCCCCAAGGACTGAACGAGGTGATGCGCTGTCGGCGTTGCCAGTCGGCGCGGTAGCGCGGGTGGCGGCGCAGGTACTCCCAGGCGAGGCCGGGGCCATCCAGGTCCAGTGTGTAGAGGTAGGCGGCCGAGACGGTCCAGGTGCCGGCCTGCGGTTTTTCGTTGGCTGACTGCTTCATAGGTAACCTCCCCGAAAGTTGGCGGAGGATGCCATGCGAAATCGCTGTGCTGGCCGCGCAATTGCAAGGGCCTGTTACCGGCCGCGCGCAGTGCAATGGGATCAGTCGTTGATCGAACCGTCGCGTTGAGCGTCTGCCAGGTAAGCCGACAGCGGCTGACGTGGCCGGAAATACGGATCGGCGACGATGCGCTGGCCCTGCGGGCCACGCACGGCGGCCAGGGCCGACAACTGAACCGATCCCAGTTCCGGCTGACCAATGCCTGCGTCGCACAGACCATAGGCCGTGTCGCCATCGGCTGCCAGCTCGGTCAACAGCCAGACCGCCCCAGCGTCCAGCGTGTGGAGCTTGAGCACCGGCCATGGGTCGAGGGCTTCACCACGCTGGCGCGCGGCACCGTGGGCCAGCATCACTGCGCGCTGCTCATCGGAAAGAAAGGACATCGATACCCCATCACGTGGCGTGACAACTGTGGATGGCCCCCTGTCCTCGGGTCGCTCTCAGCGTGGTGCCCGGGCACTCAATATTTGGGGGATATGGTGACACAAATGCGGCGTATCTCGAACGCCGTAAATACCCGAATGAGTTAAATATAACGTGGTTTAACTTGTTCTAAAACGCAACCCTTCTGCGATGCAGCAGAAGCGGGAAATCCAGCGCGGCCGGCCCTCCGGCGCCACGACCTTTGAAGCCGGGCCAGCGCTCGCCTTCGGCGAGGCGGTGCGCGCGCTGCGGACCGCCGATGGCATTGCCCAGGAGACCCTGGCCCACCTGGCCGGGGTGGAGCGTTCACACATGGGCAAGATCGAACGCGGTGAGCACATGCCCACCTTGGCGATGATCCTGAAGATCGCCCGCGCGCTGGGCCGCAGTGCCAGCGAGCTCATGCTGGAGACTGAGGCCCGGCTGCCGCCGGATCTTGTGCCGCCGTAAAAGGCCACCGGAAAGCCCGGTGGCCACAGGGGTTCGCATCAGATTGCAATGCGACCCGCCAAACGGGCTTCGCGTGCGTAGGCGCTCAAGCGCTTGTCCGCCCGGAAGTGCAGGTCCCGCTCGACCGCCAGGCCCAGCTTGCCCCGCACCGTGGTGATGTCCTCCAGGCTCACCCAGCCCAGTTCCGGGTAGCCGAGTCCGAGGTCACTTAAGCCAAAAGCATGGTCGGGTTCGGCGGGATCGATCTCGGTCAACAGCCAGGTGGCACCCGCGTCGGGGGTGAACAGCTTGACCACCGGGGCCGGGTCGAAAGCCTCGTCGGCCTGCGAGCGCCAGCCATTGGCCAGCAACTGGGCGCGTTGTTCGTCGGTGATGAGCTTGGTCATGATCGCAACTCCTTGAATGGACGCTCCCGATCGGAGCGCTGCGATCCCGGCGCACGCGAACAGCACGGCGGTCAGACCCTCAACACGGGCGAAGCTGGCGCGGGCCGGGGGTTGACGGCCGTGCGGCGTGCGCCACGCTGCGCGGGTTTCCGTCGGGAGCGTCTGTCCCGGCGTTGTGTCCAGTGGTGATGCATCGTTGATCGCACCGGTTGGATGGCCGCACGCCATCGTGGGCACTTTCATTCCGCCATGCCGTTGGATGGACAAGCCCTTGACCGTCGCTCTCCAGGGGCGTGAGGAAACTCACGCACACCACGGCCATCTCTGCAGACCCTGTCAACTCTGACAGTTCACGTCCTCAAGTGAACCCACTAGAGTCGCGGCGGGACATTCATCCATCAGGCTGGCCCTCGCTCGACCCGAGGTCATTCACCAAGGAGTCTTTGAACATGACGAACTACATCCAATCGCTTTTCACGGATTCCGCGTTCGGCTCGCTGGAGCAGGTGAGGCCGTGGGGGATGAGCGGATCCACAGGTCGATCAGATGGCGAGCATCCTGGCGTTGCCAAAGATGGCTCAATCGCGACGGACGGTGTGGGTGTTGAAGCGCTGGGTTTTCCGAGTGGTACGGATCCAAGGGTTCTTGCTGAAATACTGCGGCAGGTGCGGGCTGCCGACCCCATGGACCGTGAAGCAATGCTTCGGCGCCCAGGGTTTCTCGGTCGCCTCTGCAGTCAATCCGCAGCCGATGCCTCGTATGTCATTTGGCTTCTCGCGATCGCCGAATCACCGGACTTTCATGCCATGCTCGCCAAGCTGGCCCCAGCCTGATTCGCCATCCAGTCTCGGACCAAAGTGCTGCGGCCCATCACCAACCTGTCGTGCGAAGGCAGTCAGCCTGTGGTGTGTTCGCTCTGGTAGAACATGTTGCGGTGAGCCGCGTAGACCAAGGAAAGTAGCGTGCGCAGGCGTCAGCGATAGAAGCCCGAAGGGGCGAGACACCATTGGTGGCTCGATGCGCAGCACGACAGCGCGGTCCGGCCAAGCCGGAGACGCAGGAAATCGCAGAGACGTCTGTACGGAAACACGCTGGGACAGCGAAGAGCTGAATCGCAAATCCGCCTTCACGCCTTTGCGTCTTATCACCATCCCGCTTGTACGTTTCGATGCAAATCCGCAGACTCGTGAAAGCACAAACTCGCAAAGCCGTGCCAACGTAAGCACGGAAAACCGACGTTCCGTACCCGCGCTTTTACGGGGGAACGGCTCGCCAGATCGCCGACGAAAGATGGCTCAGCCACACGCCTGGTGCGTGGTCCCTGCCATCCACAAAAAAGCCCCGCTGTGAGGCGGGGCGGAAGGGCGACGCTCAGTCGCCCTTGCTGCGCGACCAGATCAGGTTGTGTGCGCCGTCCTCGCCTTCGACCAGGCGGGCATAGATGGTCGCCGGGAACGACGGATCATCCAGGGTCACCGACAGGTAAGGGCGTTCCTGCCGGCTCATCTTCTTCCACGCCGCGCCGATCTCGAAGTTGCCGGCAACGATGCGGTAGTCAGGGGCGTTTTCGCTCTCCTTGTCGTTGGCAACGATCTTGACCTTGACGTTGAGTGTCAGGGTGCGAACCGTGCCGGTGTAGCTGTTGTTCTGTGCGGTGAAGGTGCCGATGTTGGCCATGATGAAGTCCTCTTGAAGTTGACCAGGTCGCGCCCATCGCGGCCTTGGCGTGATCCGACCGGCACGGGTCCGGACTCGCCGCACCGTGAAACGGCCGCAACAGCGTGGAGGACCCGAAAGCACGAGAAATTTGCCTCGCGAGGAAGACCGCAGGTCGGGGAAATTTGTCGGGCCGCAGGGTTGCGGCGGTGAAGCCCGAGGCGGCACGCAGCGGCGCCGTGCCCGTGCCAGGATTCACGACCATCACAAGGCCGCAGTGGGGGTGATCCTGTTCTGTGAGGACGCATGGCCCGGGCACCGCCGCCACCGTTTGCACGCACCGGCACAACCCTGACCGCCGATCGGGTGCACTTTGCCAACGACCCATGCGGTGAGCGAAATGCCCCATCACATCGGTGCCGGACCGGACATCGGCGTTCGTGGCCAGTGGGGCTATCGGCATGGTGAACGGCCTTTCGGTGAGCCGCTGCCGTTCCGGGCGACCACTGCCGGCATGGTCGGGGACTGCGCATCGGGACACCACCCAGCGCAGCCAGCGCCAGCGTGGTCCATCGCACCGCCCAAGGTGGGGCTCTGCTGGGGATGCGGCGGACCAACCGGTCCGCACAGATCAAAACAAGACGCGCGCGGCAGGTGTGCCGCGCGCGTCGCGCCACCATCCCAGGCCCCGACTCTCGGGTCGGGCCTGCGTTCCTTCAGTGCCCGACCTCGTCGATTTCAACAACCCCGGTGTCGGCCACTGCGACCCCGTCCGGCTCCGCCTCAATAGCAGCAGGGGCCAAAGGCCGATCCAGCAACGCCGGCAACCAGCCGCTGCCTGCCGACAGGCGCTCAGCCTCGCGGCTGATCTCGGCCTTCTTGAGTTTGGTCAGCCGATCCACCTGATCGGGCGCGAACACCCGCACCGCTTCCAGCGTCCGGGCCTTGGACACGTGATCGAAGTAGCCCTCGGCGGTGGGCGTCCACCAGTCGTGCATGTCCAGGCCCACCGCCTGCGCGATGGCCGAGGCCGGCGTCTCGTCCTCGCGCAAGGCCATAGCGTTCACCGTCAGGCCCACACACAGCGCCAGCAGCGACAACAACTCGGACGTCGGCATCGCCATCAAGTCGATGAGCAGGGCCTGCGGGTCCTGCGGCAGGCGCCGGCCCCAGGCCTCGCGCACCTCACGCAGGCCACGGACCGCTCGCGACTCGGACACGTCGGGGGCGAACTGCTCCAGCCGGTCCTGTGGGTTGGCGTTGATGTTCACGGGCGAGCTGCTGTAGTCGCCCAGGATGGCGCGCTGCGCCAACCGGTGCCCCAGCAGCACCAGTGCGATTTCGGGATGCCGCGCCACCTCCGCCTGCAAGGCGGCGGTGCGGTGGGCACTCAGGCGTTTCACCAGTTTCTCGGACAGCATGGCCCGGGGTGGCACCGTGTCGGGTGCTTCATTCGAACCGGTGCCGTCCGCCTGTGCGGCACCGCTGACCCCGGTCGCACGAGCTTCCTTGGCTTGTTCGGGTTTCAACAGACCCCGGTGCACCAGCACACCGCCCTCGTGATCGAGCGACACCACTGCGCCCGCCTGTGCCATGGCCTCGGGCGGGTAGCTCAGCAGCGAATGTTCGATGCTGCCCAGTGCCTTTCCCAGTGCATCGAAATGGTCTTGCAGGGCCTGGGCCGCCTCGTCACTCAGATCGTCGTCCACCTCGTCCAGGCGCTCTTGCAAGCGGTTCTGTTCGGCTTCCAACTGGGCGATGCGCTTGGCCTCGGCCTTGTTCGGCGCCCGGCGCTGGCAACGCACGCGCTGGAAGCGGTGCAGGTCGGCCTGGGTGGCGCGTGGCGCCACCTCCACCCAGCCCCAGCGCTCGGCGCGCACCTGCTCGGCGACGGCGCCGAGTTGGTCGCGCGCCAGTGCCTCCAGCAGGGCAGAGTCCGCCAGGAACACGCCGGTCTGGTCATCAGCGAACAGATCGCGCCGCACGCCACCACCCGCAGCCTGGTAGGCCTCGACGCCGACGAAGCGGGCCAGCGCATCGCGGCTGGCATCGATTTCCTCGTGGGTCAGGTGTTCACGCAGCGCCTGCGGGCTGCGCTGCCAGTGCGGCGACCCGTAGAACGCGGCCTCCTGGGCTGCATGGTCGTCGGTGATCGCCAGGGCCATCAACTGCTCCAGCGTGACCGCCTCCGCCCGGTAGTCGGCCAGCAGGCGCGGCGAAACATTGGCCAGCTTCAGGCGCCGCTGCACCACCAGCGGTGTCACGCCGAAGTCGGCCGCAATGTCCTCAATGGGCCGACCCTCGGCCACCAGGGCGGCAAAGGCCTCGAACTGGTCGGCCGGGTGCATAGCCTCGCGCTGCAGGTTCTCCGTCAGGCTGACGGTGCGGGCCGAGGTGTCGGGCACCAGCAGACAGGGCACCGGGTGGTCCTTGGCGAACTTGCGGCGCTTGACCAGCAGCTTCAAGGCCGCCAGCCGCCGACGCCCGGCCACCACCTCCAACCACTGCCCATCGGGTGAGGTGATGACGGTCAGGTTCTGCAACAAGCCCACGCGGGCGATGGATGCGGCGAGTTCGGGAATGGCCGTGCCGCCGCTCTGGCGCACGTTGCGGCGGGAAGGCCGCAACCGCGACAACGAGATCAGGCGCAGCTCGTAAGGTGCGACCTCTGGCACGGTGCCGGATTCGGCTGCAACAGCCGATGCGCCAATGGCCGCAGCGGCAGCCACGGCGCTCAGGGCCAGGGTTTCGGGTTGGGTAACGGTGTTCATGTGAAATCTCCTGTCCCACAAGGGGACCTTGATCAAACAAAAAGATGACATCGAAAACGGATGGAACGTCAGTCGGTGCTGTGCATGGGCGCTCTCCTTGGGTGTTGGGCTCCGCAGGGGCCGCGAAGCCCTTCGCGGCCATGGGCAGCAACTGGGGCCGGCGCGGGTGCGCCGTCAAGGGAGGAAGCGAAGGCGCTGGCGCGGCCCGCAGGCGCAGCCGAGGACACGGGCGCCGCAGCGGCCCTTGACGGGGGGAGCGCCCGCAAAGGCCAGGCAAG
>Ga0209066_10001126_pt1 | contig 36219 bp, 29 predicted proteins | sample All_14_2_FD_187198 | JGI IMG/M metagenome (GOLD analysis project Ga0209066, IMG submission 187198) | Freshwater microbial communities in response to fracking from Pennsylvania, USA - Allegheny Zone_MetaG_DW_15 (SPAdes) (version 2) ... | reverse complement strand
CGCGCTCCGTAGCGGAATACCCCCTCACCAAGGGATGGCGCAGCACCCAAAGCAGCTCTTAATTGCCCTTCGACCTTCGATGAGCACCCGTTCCCATGTCAGCCCCTGCGGCTGTCACCAATCCACCCTGGAGACTCACCCGGCGGATGGGTGCCTCCAGCACCTTCGCCGGGTGGTGGGTCATGCGGCCCGCTTCCTGCCGGTTCAGGGGCCCCTGGGGGTGTTTGTGCACTACAACACGCTCCGTTCTTTCCAGCACCGCAGCTTTGAAGAGGCCGTTCTTGAGGGGGCGGCTCTTTACAAAGCGGAGCCCTACCTCTCCGAGGAGGCTTATCAGTCGGAGCGGGCCAGGGGCCGCATTCTGGATGAAGACATCGACGCCGTTCTCAGCCGCGAACCCAACGCAGAAATCCTTCCCGGCAGGCTCAGTCGGCGGGAGCTCAGGCGCGCAATGCTCGCGCCCGGTGTGCGCCGGGTGAATGGCATCAACATTTCCTGGCAGTTGGAGGAGGGCGGCTGGCTGGACTCCTTTCGCGATGACCTCCCTCCTTCCTCCGCCACCGCATTGCGCGGGGATTCTCCGCAGGCGCTCTGGCATGCCTGTCTGGCGAGCGTGCAGCCCCAGCCTGCTCCACCTCCTGTCGTGCCCAAACGTCCGCGCGAATTCGTGCTGGCACAGCACGGCATCGACATGGATGCCCTCATTCATCCGCCGCTCATCCGCCTCACCGCGGCCTATCTGGATCAGGGCATCGCCTACTGGCCCATGCCACATCGGGACAAAGGTCTGCTCAGAGCTGCGCGCACGATCATGCCCCAGGCCTTCGCCATCTTCCCCGACCACCTCAGCGGGGTGCGTGCCGAATTTCTCCGCCAGGAGGCGGCTGGCATGGATGCAGAGGCCGTGGTCCTGGAGGCTCTCGAACAGCTCGGCGTGCCTCTCGCCCAGTGGGAGGACTTCGTCACAGAGGAGCTGCTCGCGCTGCGCGGCTGGGCGGGCATGGTTCACATGCTTGAGCAGGATGCCGCTCTCGCGCCGCATGACCGCGTGCGCTGCTCCGTCATGGAGTTTCTCGCCCTGCGCCTCACCTACACCGTGGCGGCGCTCAAGGACATCGCTGGAGGCACCTTCGCATGGCGCTCCACGCCGGTGCCTGCGCCGCGCTTTGATCCCCTGACCCACGTGGCGCGCGTGTTTGATGTGGTCCAGCTTCTCGGCATCAGCAGCAGGGAGCTTGCCGCCTTGGCGGACGGGGATGTGGCCCGTTTGGTCCAGGAGATCCTCGCCAGCCACGAGATCGAGCGCCGCCGTCTGCTGCATCTGGCCTACGAGCGCAGACATGAGCGCCGTGTTTTGATCCCGCTGGCAAAACATCGCCACATGCCGTGCGTCGTGCCAAGCAGCAACAGGCTGGTCGCCCAGGTGCTCTTCTGCATCGATGAGCGCGAAGAGTCGATGCGGCGTGCCCTGGAGGAGGTCGATCTCGCCATCGAAACAGTCGGCGTCGCGGGCTTCTTTGGCGTGGCCATCGATTACGCCGGTATTGATGATGTAGGCGGCGTCTCTCTCTGTCCTGTGGTGATCGATCCGCAGCACGCTGTGCGTGAGGTGCCGGTGGAGGAGCATGAGCACTTGCACAAGCGTCGTCAGGACCTCAGACGCGTATGGGGTGGCGTGGCGCGCAATGGCTTCATCTCCTCTCGCACCTTGGTTCGTGGCTGGTTCAGCACCGCATGCCTCGGCTTCCTGAGTCTCTTCCCTCTGGCGCTGCGTGTCCTCACTCCTCTGGCCTTTGGGCGGTTCACCAAATTTCTTAACAAGGCGTTCCTGCCGGAGCCCAGGACCGAGTTTGCCTTCATGCAGGATGACGCCGCCTCGCGGGATGCCACCTCGGGCCTGATGCGCAGCTTCACCACCGAAGAACAGGCGGAGTGTGTTTATCAGGTGCTCGGACCCGCCGGGCTGGACAAGGGCCATGCGCGTCTCGTCGTCATTCTCGGCCACGGTTCCACCAGCCTGAACAACCCCTACGAGTCGGCCTACTGCTGTCAGGCTTGTGGCGGGCGCACAGGCGCGCCCAATGCACGCCTCTTTGCCCTCGTCGCCAACCGCCCTGCGGTTCGTGAGGCCTTGCGCGCCAGGGGCGTTGTCATTCCTGAAGACACCTGGTTTATTGCAGGCTGCCACGACACCTGCAACGAGGACATTCAGTTCTTCGACTTGGATCTTCTTCCTGAGACCCACTGCGGAGATCTGCTGCGCGTCCATCAGGCGCTCGACAAGGCGCGCACGCTCAATGCTCATGAACGCGCACGACGCTTTGAGGCGGCCGGTCATTCCCTCTCCCCGGAATCCAGCTTGCGGCATGTACAGGAGCGCGCGGAGCACATCGGGGAGCCGCGTCCTGAATACGGCCACTGCACCAACGCCGTGGCCTTTGTCGGCCGTCGTGAGGTCACCAAAGGTCTCTTTATGGACCGCCGGGCCTTTCTCGCATCCTACGATGCCACCAAAGATCCCAACAACGAGGCGCTGGCTCAGGTGGTCCGTGCCGCGCTCCCGGTTTGTTACAGCATCAATCTCGACTACTACTTCTCCGCAGTTGATAACGACGTGTACGGCAGCGGCACCAAGCTCCCGCACAACATCAACGGCCTGCTCGGCGTGATGAATGGTTATCAGGGCGATCTGCGCACGGGCCTGCCTGCGCAGGCGGTCGAAATCCACGAACCGGTGCGCATTTTGTTCGTCGTCGAGACCACGCCTGCGCGTCTGATGCAAGTCATCAGGGCCGACGATGAACTCAACGAAATCGTCAGCAACCAGTGGATTCGTCTCGCCACCATGGACCCGGATGACGGCCACGTGGAGGTGTATCGTGAGGGTGTTTTTGAAAAGCTCGCGGGCAATGAAGAGCCGCTTCCTGTAGCTTCCAGCTCGCAGGCTTGGTATGAGGGGAAAAGGGAGCATCTCGCCCTGGCCCGCATCGATCCACGGGCCGCGTAAAAGCCTGTCACCTCCTGTTTGCACTCATGCCGCTGAAAACTCTCATACCTCTGCTCATTGCCACACCCGGCGCGCTTTTTCTCGCGCTGAGCTTCCTGTGGCTTCTGGGCGGCGGTGTCACGGAGCGCGTCATGGCGCGGATCACCAAGGTGACGTATGCGTTTCTTCTGCTTCTCGTGATCATGATTGGCTGGCGCATGAGCGCAGAGGGGCTGCATTCTGTACGTGTGATGCTGGGGGACTGGTTCACCGTGGGCCACTATGGTTATCCGCTGCCTTTGCTCATCGACAGGCTGTCTCTGCCACTCGTGGGAATGACTGTGGTGCTGGCCGGCATCGTGGGCTCATTTTCCATTCGCTATCTCCATCGGGATCCGGGTTTCTACCGCTTCTTCCTTCTGCTGCATCTCTTCACCTTCGGCGCGCTTCTCATCTTCATCGCGGAATCGCTCGACCTGCTCGTTGTCGGCTGGGAAACCGTGGCCATCACCTCCGTCCTGCTCGTCGGCTTTTTCCAGTATCGCCCGGAGCCGGTGCGCAATGCATTGTGGGTCTTTGCCTCCTACCGTGTGGCGGACTTGTTCCTGCTGCTCGCCATCTTCCTGGCGCATCACTGGTTCGGCACCACGTCCTGGACGGGCATGCTCAGCGGCGAGTGGCCTTCCTGCCAGAGTCAGCTTCACGGCACACAAGGCACGATTGTCGCGGCGCTTCTCGTGATCGCTGCCGGCGGCAAATCCTCTCAGGGCCCCTTCTGCGGCTGGCTGCCCCGGGCCATGGAAGGCCCCACCCCCTCCAGCGCGGTGTTCTACGGCGCCATCTCCATCCATGCCGGCGCCTACCTGCTGCTGCGCATCGAGCCCCTCATCCATCAGTCCTGGGAGGCCAGAGGCCTCGTCATCATCATTGGCCTGGCCACCGCCTTTCTGGGCACGCTCGTTCATCGCACTTCGGCCGATGCCAAGACCTCGCTGGCTTATGCAGCCCAGACTCAGATCGGCCTCATCTTTGCCGAGATCGGCTTCGGCTGGACCACCTTTGCCCTCATCCACCTCATCAGTCATGCCATGCTGCGCACCCTGCAGTTTCTGCGCACACCCTCCATGCTGCGGGACTACCACCGCGTTCACGCCGCTGCGGGTGGAAAGCTCACCCCCACCGGCAGCCACTACGAATCCCTGCTCCCCGCCTCGGTGCAGCTCTGGCTCTATCGCCTGGCGCTTGGCCGTGGGTTTTATGATGCCATCGTCGAACGCTGGATCGTCGCGCCGGTTCAGGCGGTCGCACGCTGGCTCGCCATTTTCGAACCTGCGGCGCCTGCGAAAAAAACCTCTGACCGCTGACCCAGGATCATGCTCCACCTTTCACTGCCATATCTCACCATCGCCCTGGCTTCATTGCTCGGGGGTGTGCTGGCATCATGGAAGTCCGCCCACCCACGCCGCACCGCTGTTGCGACCGCCCTGCTGGCCTTTCTTTCCTTTCTCGCTGCCGCCCATGAAGCTGATGGCCGGAGCCTGCACGATCCTCTGCTGCCCTGTTTCCTCGCCGATGGCCTGAATGCCGTGCCCATGGCTTTCTATGCCGCCCTGACCCTCATCGTGCTCGTGCTTGCTCCCCGGCGCGATGCCGCCGATCAGGCCCCCGCCGGAATGCTGCTCATCTCCCTCTCCATCCAGATTGCGTATGCCTCCGCCGGTTGGATTCCCATGATGGCGGGCTGGTGGCTTTCCTGCCTGCCGTTTGCATTAGGCATGTTCGGAACTCAAAAAGAGACCCGCCTCACCAGCGGCATCCGCCTCGCCAGTTGTCTGGCCCTGACCGCCGCCGTCCTTTCGGCGACCTTTTTTGCGGAATATGGTACACTGTCCGTCCTGTTTGTCACACTGGCGGTGGTGCTGCGCAAAGGGCTGTTCCCCCTCCATGCCGGCGTGGTGCATGCCTTTGAATGCGGCCCCCTGCTTCCCAAGGCGCTTCTATTCAACGGCCACCTCGGCGTCGTGCTCGTCGCACGTACCCAGGTCGCCTCTCTCTCAGAATCCGCACACCATGCCTTCGAATTCCTCAGCATGGCAGCCGTTGCCACCGTAGGCATCGCCAGTCTGCGTGCCTTCGCTGAAAGCAAGCCCCGTCGTCTCCTTGCGTTCCTGTGCATCAGCCAGGCCAGCTTCATGCTCGCCGGCATCACCACCGCAAACGCCGAAGGCATCACCGGCGCCCTCACGCACTGGCTCGTGGTTGCTGCTGCATCCACGGGTCTCATCTGCATCGTCCGTGCCCTGGAAGTCCGCGTCAGCAGCACCGAAGACCCTCTGATGCATCTCGGTCTCGCCGCCAAAGCCCCTCGTCTTGCCACCTTCTTCCTCATCTGCGGCCTCGCTCTCGTCGGCCTTCCCGGCACGCTGGGCTACTGCGCCGAGGAGCTTATCTTCCACGGCATGCTGCAAAACCACCTCATTGCCGGCATCGTGCTGCTCGTTGCCACGGTCTTCAATGCCATCAACCTGCTGCGCTTGTACAACACCCTCTTCCTCGGCGTGCTGCCAAAACACGTCATCAACATTCCCGATGCCCTCCCGCGCGAGCGCTGGCCGCTCACTGCCTGCATCCTCTTTCTGGTTTTAGGGGGGCTCATGCCACGCGTTGTGATCGGCTGGCGCTCCGATGCCTCTGACAGCATTGAAAAGGCGGTGCATGCCGTGTCAGGTCACTGACCTTCCTCATTCCACCACTGCAGCAGCATCTGCCGCGCTCGATAAATGCGCCCCTCGGTACCCCGCACGGAGCAGTTCAGCACCTTCGCACATTCCTCGTGGCTCAGGCCCTCCATGGCGCTGAGCATCAGCGCCGTGCGCAGCTTTTCAGGCAGCAGAGCCAGGCCGCGTTCGAGTTTTTGCATCTCGCTCTGCCATGCCGCGCTCGCATCTGGCGGATTCTGCGGGCAGGGTAGAGGCTGCTCAAGATCATTGATTGTCGTGGTATTTTCGCGCTGGCGTGAAGCACGCGATTTGGCGCGGTCGCGGCACAGGTTCAGCGCGATCTGATACAGCCACGTCGAAAGCTTTGCCCTGCCCTCAAATTCAGGCAGCGCCTGCCATGCGCGTACAAAGGCATCCTGGCACACTTCACGCGCATCTTCTGCACAGCGCAGCCAGCGGCAGCAAAAGCCAAACAGCTTTTCCTCATGCCTCTTCACCAGCCACCCAAACGCGGCCATGTCGCCCGCCTGGGCGGCACGCAGGTGCGCCGTCTCCGCTGAGTCATCAGCGGCGGCTTCAGCCTGGGGAAGCAGCAGGGCGTCAATCGCGGGTGAGGCTGTCATGGGTCCATTTCAGGAGTTTGTCCGCCTGCGCCGGGCGCAGGTAGCGCTTCATGATGAAAAAGTGATCCAGCGTGGCTTTTTGCAGGGCGCTTTGGGCTTTGTTCAGCCGCTCCAAGGCCTCGTTCATCGCCGCCTCGTTCATCTTGGGATCACGGATGGTCTGGGCCAGGGACACATCCGCCTGACGAATTTCTTCCTTCAGTTTCAGCCGGATGTTTTCAAATTCCACCTCAAGCGGCTCCAGCTTTTCATGCTGCTCCGGCGTGATGTCGAGGTGCTCATGCATCCACGCATGAAGGTCCGTCTGCGCATGATCATGGGCATGGCTTTCGCCATGGCGGTGCAGGGTCCAGTCGGTGACCAGCCAGGCCGTTCCTCCGGCCAGAACTGCGGAGAAAAACACGGAGATCAGCAGCCATTTCAGCCTTGAGGTCATTGCGGCCCTCCTGAGCGGAACAGCTCCATGGTGGGTGGTGTGGTATGCGTCGTGTCGCGTGAAGCCAGAGACCAGCCCACCATGCCGGCAGTTGCGATGCCGGAGATGGCGGCCAGAAGCAGCAGCCAATGTACAAATGAGCGCCAGCGTCTGGCCCGTCCGTCATCCACCTTCACACGCGCCATGATCAGTTCATCCAGCGCACGCGGAGCCGCCGATGGGGCGGCAGCGGCAGCATGCTTGAGCATGCGATCAAGGTCAGAGTCGTTCATGAGGGGCTATTTATGCATAAAGAACCGCTATTTTTGAATTATTTTCTCATAGGGGAGGTCTAAATCGATAACAACCCCCGCAGGTCATGAACATCCAGCTCCAGCTCCCCTTTCAGGGATGGAGACGTGCTGAAGAAAGCTCCAAGCACGGCTCAGGAGGAGCTAAAACACCAAAGATCGGGCTGGTTCTCTCCAGTGGTGGTGCGCGTGGTCTTGCGCATGCCGGGGTGATTCAGGTGCTCGAAGAAGAAGGCATCCCCATCGCCGCCATTGCCGGGTGCAGCATGGGAGCTTATGTGGGCTCGCTTTGGGCCTCGGGCCTCAGCGGCACCCAATTGGAGGAACGTGCGCGGGAGATCAAAGACCGCCCTGCACTTAAAGCTCTCATGGATTACATCATCCCGCCTTCGGAAGGCCTGATCCGTGGCGAAAAACTGCGCAAGCATCTGGAACGGGATCTGGGGGACAAGACCTTTGCCGATCTGAACAAGCCCCTGATTGTCATCGCCACGGACCTTGACCGTCTCACACCCCATGTTTTCGATTCCGGAAGCGTTTCCCATGCCGTGCATGCCAGCTCCGCCATACCTGCGGTCTGTGCGCCGGTCAGGCTCAATGGCCGGCGTTACACCGACGGCGGAGCTTCGGAGCCCCTGCCGGTGACCATTCTCAAAAAACGATTCCATCTGGATGCCGTCATCGCGGTGAATGTCATGCCTTCACCTGAAGAATTCGAATCCAAAAACGAGCGTGGCCTGCTGCCGGATGACAAACCCGCCTTCCAGGTGTTTTCACGCATGTTCCGCACCTTCTGGCAGAAGGTGAACCTGCTCGCCTATGGGAACGTGCTCGACACTTTCCGCCGCGCTTTGATGGCGGCCCAGCTGCACCTCATCGCCAAAGAGGTGGCGGCTGCTGATGTGGTCATCCATCCGCATTTTGCCATCTCGACATGGCATGACTTTGAAAATTTCGGGCAATATCTGCAGGCCGGTCGCGAAGCCGCAACCGCCGCGCTGCCTGCCATTCGTGCCCTGCTACAGACAGAAACCAACCTCAACCAGGAGACAATCAGCCATGAAATTGCTCCGTCACACACCCGATTGGAACGCCACGCCGCCTGAGACATGGCGCGAGTGGCAGCTCACGCACTTGCGCGATTACCTTCTCCGCCGCGTCCTCCCGTTCAGCGCTCATTACCACCGCATTTTTGAAGAGCACGACATCCATGCGAACGACATCCGGTCGTTTGAAAACTGGAGTCACGTGCCCTTCACATCGAAGAAGGACCTTGCCAGCCCGCGTGATTTTGTGCTCGTGCCTGACGAGGCGGTGCTCCGGCATGAGCCGGGCATGATTGGCACCGCATTGCTTCATGGGCGTGCCGCCGCGAAAGACCGGGCCGAGGCTGAGTTTCGCCCCATCCTTCTCACCAGCACCACCGGCCGTTCCTCGGACCCTGTTCCGTTTCTCTACACCAAGCACGATCTACAGAATCTCGACGTCAGCGGCACCCGTTTAATGTTGGCGGGGCGCTCGCAGCGGGATTTCAAGCACATCAATCTCTTCCCTTATGCGCCTCATCTGGCCTTCTGGCTGGCTCATCATGCGGGGCTTGGCTTTGGCACCTTCATGCTGAGCACCGGCGGCGGCAAGACCCTCGGCACAGACGGCAACATCAGTCTCATCGAAAAAATCCAGCCCGACATTCTCATTGGCATGCCCACCTTCATTTACCATGTGCTGCGTGAAGCCTATGAAACCGGCAGGCAGTGGCCCAATTTGAAGCGCATCGTCCTCGGCGGTGAAAAAGTGGCCGATGGCTTGCGCGCACGCTTGCGTGATCTCGCCACATTGCTCGGCAGTCCCGATACGCATGTCATGGCCACCTACGGCTTCACGGAAGCAAAGATGGCTTTTCCGGAATGCGTCGGACAATCCCACGAAGCCAGCGGCTATCACTTGAGTCCCGACCTTGGAATCGTGGAGCTGATCAACCCTGAAACGGGGGAGGTCGTTCCCGATGGCCAGCCCGGTGAAATCGTCTTCACACCGCTTAATGCCCGTGGAACCGTTGTGCTGCGCTATCGCACGGGAGACATCGCTGAAGGCGGCCTGACTTGGGAAAAGTGCCCCAACTGTGGGCGCACCTGCCCCCGTCTGCTAGGCCCCATCTCACGCGTCAGTGAAGTGCGTGAACTGCATGTGGACAAGCTGAAGGGCACGCTGGTGAACTTCAACCTCCTTGAACATTTGCTGGATGACCAGAAGGGCATCGCCGCCTGGCAGATCGAGCTGCGCAAGCGGCATGATGATCCGCTCGAAATGGATGAGGTTCATCTGCACCTGACCGCCGAACCCGGCGTGCGCGAATCCGAACTCGAACTCGCCGTCTCCCGCCGCTTCCATGAAGCCACGGAAATCACCCCAAACGGACTGCACTTCCATTCACTGTCCGAACTTCGCGATCAGCTCGGCATCGGCCGCCTCCTGAAGGAGGAGAAAATCGTCGATCATCGCCCCAAAATCCAACCCGCCACAGCCAACGTGGCACTCAGCTCCTAACGCCATGAAAACTCCCTCACTCGTCATTGTAGGCGCCGTCCGCACGCCCTTCTCTCGCGCCGGAACCGATCTAGCGCATCTCGATGCGGTCGAACTGGGCCGTCACGCCGTCTCGGCGCTGCTCACCCGCACTGGCATTGACCCGATGCTGGTGGATGAAACCATCCTCGGCTGTGTCGGGCAGCCTCCGGAGGCAATGAACATCGCCCGAGTCATCGCTTTGCGCGCAGGATTGCCGGAATCGAAACCCGCCATGACCGTGCACCGCAACTGTGCCTCCGGCTTGGAGGCGCTAACCCTTGCTCATGCGAAAATGTGCGCAGGGCAGGGCGAGGTCTTCGTGGTCGGTGGAACAGAAAGCATGAGCAACATGCCGTTCTATTTCTCCCGGCCTGCCGTGGAAAAATTCACCGCGATGAGCCGTGCGCGGGACTTCACCGGCCGTGCCAAAGCCGCGCTGCATTTTCGTCCTGCGGACTTTGCTCCCGTCATTGGCCTGAAGCTCGGTCTGACGGATCCGGTTTCGAGCTTGAACATGGGACAGACCGCGGAAGTGCTGTCGCGTGAGTTTGGCATCACGCGTGACATGCAGGACGCCTTTGCCATGCGCAGTCATCTATGCGCCACACAGGCCAATCACCTGCTCAATCAGGAAATCGCACCGGTGCTTGGCCACAACGTCGTCGCGACCGACAACGGCATACGCGCCGACTCCAGCCTGGAAAAACTCGGCAAGCTCAAGCCGCTTTTTGATACGGTCACAGGCACGGTGACGGCCGGCAACTCCAGTCAGATCACCGATGGCGCGGTGGCCCTTCTCGTCGCCACCGAGGAAGCCGCAGCTGCACACAACTGGAAGCCGCTGGGCCGTCTAGTCAGCTATGCTGCCACCGGTTGTGATCCCGCACGCATGGGCCTGGGGCCAGTGCGCGCGCTGGATGCCGCACTTCATCGCAGCGGCTGGAAACTCGATGAAACCGACGTCTTTGAAATCAATGAAGCCTTCGCCGCCCAGGTGCTGGCAGTCATGAAATGCCTCGCCGACCCCGCCAGCGCCCGCCGCGCCGGACTGGAAGCCCCCCTTGGTGAACTCGATCCCGCGAAGATCAATGCCTGCGGTGGAGCCATCGCGCTTGGTCACCCGGTGGGAGCCACGGGTGCGCGCCTCGTTCAGACAGCGCTCAATCAACTGCAAGCCAGCGATGGCAAACGCGCCGTAATCAGCCTTTGCGTCGGAGGCGGGCAAGGAATGGCGGCGTGCCTCGAAGCATTATGAATTTAAAGAACCACATTCTCATCCAACTGAAAGCCATGAAAACTTTACTCAACTGCCCTTCGATCATCCACGATCCGCCACATGTCCTGGAGGATATCATCCACGGCCATCCCATGCCGCCGAAACATTTCCGGCTGGACATTGATCACGATGGCATCGCCTGGATCACTTTCGATTCACCCAAATCGTCGGTCAATGTGTGGAACGAGGAAACTCTGCGTGAGTTTAACCATGTCCTTGAAACGATCGAACACGACACCCGTGTCAAAGCCTTGGTGCTGCGGAGCGCCAAGGAACGCATTTTCATCGCCGGTGCTGACATCAAGGCCATCCGCAGCATGCAGCATGTGCGGGTGAATGATCTCATCTGGCTCGGCCAGGCCGTGTTTGACCGGCTGGCCAGACTGCGCGTGACCAAGATCGCCGCGATTCATGGTGCCTGCATGGGCGGCGGATTTGAAGTCACCCTGGCCTGTGACTGGAGGATCGCCAGCGATCATGAAAGTACCAAGATCGGCCTGCCGGAGACCCAGCTCGGCATTCTGCCGGCATGGGGTGGCTCCACGCGGTTGCCACGCATTGTCGGCGTGCGCAAGGCGCTTGATCTCATCACCACGGGCAAGCTTTTGAACGCGAGCGCCGCGAAACGTGCGGGACTCGTCAGCCACGTCGTGGCAGCCGAGCGTCTGGATGCGCTTGCACGCCGTCTCGTGCGTGAAAAGCGGCCTGGGGTGCCATTTCGATTTGAGAATCTCTTCTCGGCGGTCATTGGGCGCATGGCGAAACGCAAGGTGCTCGAAAAGACGCGCGGGCTCTATCCTTCGATCACGAAGGCCGTTGATGTCGTCACGCATGCAGTTCATGGCGAGATTGAGCACGGCCTGCTCCTTGAGCGCAATGCGGTGGCCGAACTGATCAAAAGCCGCGATTCGGCGCGGTTGATCGACCTGTTTTTCAAGCGCGAAGAAGCCAACAAACGCCCCGCCATGAACGGGACGGCCCTGCCCATCCATGACGCCACTGTCATCGGAGCGGGTGTGATGGGGGCTGGAATTGCGCATATACTCGCTTCGCGTGGCATCCGGGTGCTTATGACGGACGTCACCAACGACAGCCTCGCGCGTGGACTGGAACGAATTCATGGCCTCGTTTCAGATGCCACGCGTCGAAGGCTGGTTTCCAAGGTTCAGGCGCGGGACACGATGGACCGGATCAGCACGACGCATGTGCCGATGCCGCTCAACCGGCACCATTTGGTGATCGAGGCGGCAACGGAGAGCATGGAATTGAAAAAGAAGATCTTCGCGGATCTGGCCTCCCGTGTCTCGGCTGACACCATCCTGGCCACGAACACGAGTGCGTTATCTGTGTCGGATCTGGCAAAAACGGTGCCAAATCCGGAGCGGGTCATCGGACTGCATTTCTTCAATCCGGTGCATCGCATGCCGCTGGTGGAGATCATCACGCTGCCGGAAACTTCTCCAGATGTGCTGGCCACGGCTGTCAGTTTTGTGCAGAAAATCGGGAAGACGCCCGTGGTCGTTAAAGACAGTCCGGGATTTTTGGTGAACCGCATTCTGGTGCCTTATTTGATGGAGGCGGTGCGGCTGCATGAGAGCGGCATTCCGGTAAAGGACATCGATGAAGCGATGCTTGAGTTTGGGATGCCGATGGGGCCGATGCGTCTTCTGGATGAAATTGGCCTGGATGTGGCCGCGCATGTGGCCAAGACACTCGCCAGTGCGTTTCCGGACCGCTTTCCGCACACCGATGCGCTCGACAAGATGGTCAGCGAGGGGCACCTCGGCAAGAAAACCGGGCAGGGCTTTTACAAGTATGAAGACGGGCGTGAGATCGTGCCTCCCACCCACACCGACCTGCCGAGGCATGAAAGCATCCAGACCAATCTGGCGCTGCTCATCAGCCAGGAAGCCATGCGGTGCCTTAAAGAGGGCATCGCCCGCAATGCGGATGACATCGATCTGGCCATGGTGCTCGGCACCGGCTACCCGCCCTTCCGGGGCGGACCCATCACTTTCGCCCGGGATACGGGCATCATTGATTATTAAAACACTCAACTGGAGATCAAGGCCATGAAAACTACACTTGAAGAATCCAATCCCGAAGCCAAATCACTGATCGACACCTCCCGCATGAACGCGGGGCAGCGTGCGGCGCTGGAAATGGCGGAGGCTGCGCGCGATGAGCGCCGCAACACCGGAATCGCCGCCGGCATCTTTTTTGGCGAACCGGATTTCAACCAACTGCTGCCGTTTCCGAAACAGAGCGTCGAAGATCATGACCAGGGAGATGCGTTCCTGCACAGGCTTGAGGAGGTTCTCGACAAACATGCCGATCCCGATGAGATCGACGCCACGGGAGAGATCCCGGAAGAGCTGCTGAACGAGCTGGCAAGGATCGGGGCTTTCGGCATCAAGATTCCTGTGAGATACGGGGGGCTTGGTCTGTCGCAGACGAATTATTCGCGGGCGGCCATGCTGCTGGGCAGCCGGTGCGGGAATCTTGCGGCTCTGCTGTCTGCGCATCAGTCCATCGGAGCTCCGCAGCCGCTGATCCTGTTTGGAACCGAAGAACAGAAGGCGAAGTATCTGCCGCGCTGCGCCAAGGGAGAAATCAGCGCCTTTGCCCTGACTGAGAATGAAGTGGGGTCTGACCCGGCGCGGATGAAGACCGAGGCCAGGCTGGATGAGGACGGAGAGCACTACATCCTGAACGGGGAAAAGCTGTGGTGCACCAACGGCACGAAGGCGGGGATGATCGTGGTGATGGCGAAGACTCCCACGGCAGCCAAGCCGAATGCGACGACGGCCTTCATCGTTGAAACCAACTGGCCCGGGGTTGAGATCCTGCACCGCTGCCGGTTCATGGGACTCAAAGCGCTCTATAACGGGGTCATTCGTTTCGACAACGTCCGGGTGCCCGTGGTGAATGTCCTGGGAGGCGTGGGGCGAGGCCTGAAGGTGGCGCTGACGACTTTGAACACGGGGCGCATCACCCTGCCAGCGGCATGCACGGGGCTGGCGCAGCGGTGTCTGGACATCAGCCGGCGCTGGGCGCGGTCGCGTGAGCAGTGGGGGCAGCCCATCGGCCGGCATGCCGCCATTGCCGACAAGCTGAGCCGCATGGCCGCAGACACGTTCGCGATGGAAAGCATCGTGCGTTATGTCTCGGCGATGGTGGATCGTGACAAGCATGCGGACGTCCGACTTGAGGCCGCCATCGGAAAGTTGTGGGGCAGCGAGAAGTCCTGGCGAATCATGGATGACACGATGCAAATGCGTGGTGGTCGTGGCTTTGAAACCGCGGCTTCGTTGAAAGCGCGCGGTGAGGTCCCTGAGCCTGTTGAACGCCTGTTTCGTGATTCGCGCATCAACACGATCTTTGAAGGCAGCAGCGAGATCATGCGCCTCTTCATCGCTCGTGAGGCCTTGGAGCCCCATCTGAACCTGGGAGCCGAGGCGGTGAATCCCACGCTGCCGTGGAAAGTGCGGGCCAGATCGGCGCTGCGGGCCGCGCGCTTCTATGCCACGTGGTATCCGATGAAGTGGCTGCCCTTTGGTGCGGGAGACGTGAAGGATCTCCTGCATCCTTCGTTGCAATTCGAGCTCGATGACCTCGCACGGCTGAGCCGGGTGCTGGCGCGCAGGCTCTTCCTTGCCATGGCCATGAACGGACCCAAACTGGAGAAACGGCAGGTGCTGCTGGGGCACTTTGTGGATGTCGGCGCCGAACTGTTTGTGTGGGGCTGCGCCCTGGCCCATGCGCAACATAAAGTGAACGACTCCTCCATGCCGGAGGTGGAAATCGACAAGCTGGTGAGGCTGGTGCGCTTCTTCGGCAAGATGACGCGGGAGCGCATCGCCAGCAGTTTCCGTCACCTCAAGGAAGACCTGGATGCGGAAAGCTGGAAGGTGGCGCAGGAGGTGTGAACGCTCATTTTAAGCTGGCCTGATGCCTGCTGATGGGTTTAAACGTGACCGGTTCCACGAACCGGTCACTTACACTTTATCCACCCATGTCCATGCTCAAAGAATTCAAAGCGTTTATCCTTAAAGGCAACGTCGTCGATCTGTCCACGGGGGTCATCATTGGCGCGTCCTTTGGCACCATTGTCACCGCGTTCACCAAAGGCATCATCGCACCCCTGCTCCAGGCCATTGGCGGCAATCCCAATGTCTCGCTGGGTTTCAAGATTGGAGAGCTCGTGAATGAAAAGGGGGAGGTCACTCCCAACATGCTGGACATCGGCATGGTGATCAATGCAGTCATTGGTTTCCTGATCACTGCGGCGGTGATTTTCTTTGTCATCATCAAGCCGGTAAACGCACTGATGGCCCGGATGAAAAAGGCGGAGGATGTGGCACCTCCAGCAGGCCCGGCTCCTGACATTGTGCTGCTGACGGAGATCCGTGATCTGCTGAAAAGCAAGACTTAAGGCGACTCGGGTTCTTCGAAGCGTTCGACGAAGCGCATGGCGTGGTCGATGAAGCGGAGGAGGACGTCGTCGGTGGGGCCGTTTCGGTTTTTGGCGAGGATGAGCATGGCTTCGCCTTTTTTCTTTTCTTCGGCCTCTTCGTCTTCGACTTCCATCTTGGCGCCGGCGTAGTCGGAGCGGGTGAGGAGTCCGACCATGTCGGCGTCCTGTTCGATGGAGCCGGACTCACGCAAGTCGGAGAGAACGGGGCGCTGGCCTTTGCGGGATTCGACGGCGCGGTTGAGCTGGGCAAGGACGATGACCGGGACGTTCAGCTCCTTGGCGAGGCCCTTGATACCGGCGGAAATTTCGGCGATTTCGATCTGACGGTTGTCCTTGGCGCGGCGGCTCTGGGAGGTGACGAGCTGGAGATAATCGATCATGATCATCTGGATGCCATGCTGCTTTTTAAGGCGGCGTGATTTGGCGCGCATTTCCATGATGTCGAGGCCGGGCGTTTCATCGATGAAGATCTGGGCCTTTTGGAGATCACGCGTGGCTTTGGCCAGGGCGTCCTGCTGGGCGCGTGAGAGGAGGCCGCGGGAGAGGTCCTGCATGCTGAGGCGTGCGCGGGAGACGAGGAGACGACGAACGAGCATGGTGGCGCTCATTTCGAGGCTGAACACGGCGCAGGGGGTGTTGCAGTCCACGGCGATGTGCTCGACGACGTTCATCGCGAAGGAGGTTTTACCCATGGATGGACGTGCGGCGATGACGAACATTTCACCGCCCTGCAGGCCGGAGCTCATCTGATCGAGCTTGCTGTAGCCGGTGGAGAGACCGCGGAGCTGGCCGGGATGCTCGAGCATGTACTGGATGCTGTCGATGGCATCCATGACGTGGGTGGAGAGAGTCTTGATGCCTTCCTTGGCACCGACGGATTCACGCACGGCGAGGATGCGCTGCTCGGCACGGTCCATGAGCGTGTCGATGTTTTCATCCATCTGCTCTTTTCCATGTTCATAAGAATGATGGATGTTCAGAGAGCTGGCGTGAATGAGCTCACGCAGGATGTGCTTATCGAGGACGATCTTCTTGTAGTAAGGGAAGTGCGAGGGGATCGGAACGAAGGCGAAGAGTTCCGAGATGGCGGCTGCGCCACCGACTTTGTCGAGGAGGTTTTGCTCACGCAGGGCATGGGTGAGAGTGACGGGGTCGATGGGGAGATTTTTGTCGTAAAACTCCAGCAGCTTTTCGTAGATGGTGCGATTGGCGTCGTGATAAAAGGCGAGGGCAGGGAGATTGACGCGGCAGTCGCTGAGGCGTTCGAGGGGATCCTGAAGGAGGCAGGAGAGGACGCCTTTTTCGGCTTCGTCGCTGAAAGGGAGGGCGCGATTGAAGGAGGCGAGAAGCTCCTCTGCGGAGGGGACTTCGTTGCGCTTTTTGAAATTCTCCCGCTTTTTTGCAGGTTCGGCGCCACCGTTTTGAGGTGTTTCTGATGTCGCGTTGGGAGTGGAATTTTCGGCCATGGAGGATGCGCAGGATGGAGGGCTGCGGATTTGCGTCAATGGCGCGCTCAATCGTGATGATGGCGGATTTGGCGTCTTTTGGGCTGTTTTTCGAGCTTTTGGAAAAACCGCGTCAACGGCACCCCCTCAGAATTTTGTGTGTGAGAATTTGTGCGACCCAATAATATACTTTCATCAAAAGCTTGATGTGCATGGGGTTCCTGATGAAAAATGATTTCTACCCGAACGGTCGGGTCAAACGCCCCTCTCAATAACAACCAATATGTTACTTACAGCCCTCAAACTTAAACTCGCGGCACTTGTCGCGGTCGCAGGCATCGACACTGCCGAAATGCCAGGAGCATCCAAAGAGTTCACCGACATCCTCACGGCCCTCAAGGCTGATCAGGACAAGGTTCAGGCATCCCCAGGAACCGGGAACCCTGACGTGAACAAGTCCTTCAATGACGCCGTGGCGAAAGTGCGCGAACTGGCGCAGAAGGATGACAAAGACGCCATCTATGCGCTCGCTCATTGGGGAGTGCTCAGCGGTGCGAACATCAACGAAGTCGCCGCGCTGTTCCGCAAGGCCGCCGACAAAGGCCAGATCCTCGCCAAATCCGAACTCGCCCAGGTGCTGATGCAGGCTGGCGCGCAGAATCCGGAAGCCGTGAAGGAAGCCATCAAGCTGATCAAGGAAGCTGAAGCGGCTGACAACAAGGTGTCCCGCCGCATGCTGGCCCAGCTGCATCTGCAGGGCGTCACCGAAGGCCAGAACGGCCAGGTGGTGGTGGAGAAGAGCCCGACGAAAGCGAAGGAGCTTCTTGAAAAAGGTGAAAAGGCTGGTGACGGCGAAGCCACGCTGGGTCTTGCCCAGATCTACTCCGCCGGAGTGGAAGGCATTCCGCAGGACCAGCAGAAGGCCCTGGACTACCTCATCGAAGCCGGCAAGCAGGGCAGCGCTGTTGCTCTGAGCACCTATGGTGCCCGCCTGCTGAATGGTGACCCTGACACGAAGGAGAGCCCCAAGCTGGTGAAGAAAGACGTGCAGGCCGCACTGAAGATGTTCAATGAAGCCGCGAGCAAAGGTCTTGCCGCTGCAAACCGCATTCTGGGTCAGATTTATGAAAACGGAGTCGGCCCAGACGGCGCTGATGTGAAGCAGGACGTGACCAAGGCGTTTGAATACTACACGAAGGCCGCCAATGGCAACGACCCCCAGGCACTTTTCCGCCTCGGCAATGCGTTTGAAACCGGCATCATCAAAGACCCCAAGGGCAAGCGTGACGACAAGGACAACATCCTGATCCAGCCAAATCCGAAGAGCGCCCTTGACCTCTACCGCCTGGCCGCCCAGAACAACCTTGCCGAAGCCTTCTACAACGTCGGCGTGTATTATGAAACCGGCACTGTGGTGGACAAAGATCCTGCCAAGGCATTCACCTTCCTGATGAAGGCCTCCACGGCCGGCATCGCCCAGGCCATGAACCGCCTTGCAGGACTGTATGCCAACGGCACCGGAGTGACCCAGGACGTGGTGGCTGCCGCCGGCTGGTATCAGCGCGCTGCTGACATGGGCTTTGCCCCTGCGCAGATTGCCCTTGGCATTCTTTATGAGCAGGGTGCAGGCGTGCGCCAGAGCCGCATGGTGGCCGCCGGCCTTTATGCAGATGCCGCCCAGCAGGGTGTGGCTCTTGCGATGCTCCGCCTCGCCAACCTGTATGCCGTGGGCGTGGTTCCCGGCACTCCTGAGCTGCCACGTGCCTGGGCCTATGCCATGCAGGCTGACGAAGTCGCCAAGAAGAGCGGCAACAAAGCTGACATCGACGTGACCGCCAACGTGCTCAAGCAGCTCGAAGGCAAGATGAAGCCTGAGGAAGTCACCGAAGCGAAAAAGATCTTTGAGAAGCTGCCGAAGCCCCAGGCTGGCGCTGCTCCAGCCGCACCCACAGTGCAGGATGCAGCCCCCACCAAGAGCGGTGCTCCGAAGAAATCGAAATAGCACTTGTCAAAACAAAGCTCTTTGCTAGTCTCCGGCTCCCCAAATCAGGGGAGCCGGTTTTTTTTAAATCCGGGGCATTAGCTCAGTTGGTAGAGCGCCTGCATGGCATGCAGGAGGTCAGCGGTTCGAACCCGCTATGCTCCACCAAACCCCGTGCATTTTATTGCTTTTGAATGTGGGTTTGGTCGGGGGAATCTCAAGATTGAGTGCCCCAGCCGATGCAAACGGAGGATTGACGATCATCCCAAGCGCCTCGTATTTCCAGTGGTGCTGACCCTGCAGGTCCGGCCTGGCAAAACCCAACTGAACCGCTTCTTCACACCGAAATGAAACACCCCACGAAAGTGAAGGAACTCAGATTGCAGTTAGACACCCGGATTTTTCCGCTCAATATCCTTGCCGTTTCATCGGGGTTTGTTAACAAATCGACCCACAGCAGGCATTTTATATGAAGTTTACCATCAGCAAAGAATCCTTCCTGGACGCAATCAACCAGGTCCAGCATGTGGTCAGTTCGCGTACCACGCTCGCCATTCTCTCCAATGTGCTGCTCAAGGCGAAGGATGGAAGGCTTGAACTTACCACCACCGACCTGGATGTCGGCGTGACTTGTTCTGTTCCAGCCGAGGTCGATGAGCCCGGTGCCACGACGCTCCCTGCGCGTCGTCTGGCGACCATTGTGCGCGAGCTCCCATCCGAGGAGATCGAAGTGAAGGTGGACGAGAAAAACGTGGCCTCGATCCGCAGCGGCCCCAGCTATTTCAAGGTGCTGGGTCTGACGAGCGAGGAATTTCCCGCGCTGCCGAGATTCGATGATGCGCGTGAATTCCGGATTGAGCAGCAGGTGCTGCGCGACTGCCTGCGCAAGACCAGCTACGCGATTTCCACGGACGAGACGCGGTATGTGCTCAACGGCATTCTCTTTGCGTTCAAGGACAACGCCCTGACGATGGTGGCCACGGACGGCCGGCGTCTGGCGATGGTGGAGCAGGAACTGGAGTTTCCGCAAAGCCAGGAGATCGACATCATTGTGCCGACCAAGGCTGTGAACGAGCTTTCCCGTTTGCTGGGAGATTCCGGTGAGGTGGCGATCCGTGTGACGGGTTCCCAAGTTGGTTTTGATCTGGGGGAGAGCCTGCTGGTGAGCAAACTGATCGACGGGAACTACCCGAACTACCGGCAGGTGATTCCTGGTGAGTCGAAGGAGCGCATTCCGCTTGAGCGGGAGGCGTTTCTGCGGGCGATCTCGCGTGTGTCCCTGCTGGTCACGGAGAAATCGAACTCGATCAAATTCATCTTCACGCCAGGGAGCGTGGAGATCGTCGCCACGTCTCCGGATGTGGGGGAAGCACGTGAAACAGTGGCGATCAACTACAAGGGGGCCTCGATCACGATCGCGTTCAATCCTGAGTTTGCGATGGCGCCGCTGCGCAACCTGAGCGCGGATGAAGTGCACCTGCATCTCATTGATGAAATCAGCCCGGGGGTGCTGCGGAGCGGCACGAATTTCCTGTATGTGCTGATGCCTATGCGAGTGAACGCCTGATCCTGTTTTTCCAACCCCACGCCATGAAACGTCTTCTGCAAGCCTTTCTGCTGATCGCGACAGCCGCCAGCTTCACCGCATGCTATGGCCCTTATGGCCCGAATCCGCCGCCCCGTGGTGGCCGCGGAGGGCGTGGGCGTTCCTTGGATGTGCCGCCGCGTTATGGAGTGCCGCAGGAGCAGACGCAGTATTTTGACGGAGTTGACCTGGGCAATTCCAGTGCAGCGGCGGTTCAGACCCCGGATCCGAGCGCTCCTGTGACAGGTGACAATGTCACCCCGCCACCGACGACAGACAATGGCACGGCTCCGCCGCCTGTGTCAGTGACCCCTCCTGGGAGCACACCGCCACCTGCAGCCCCGCCTGCACCTGTCGAGATCCCCTACGCCACCCGCATCACCGGGAAGCCGGGCTTTGTGAAAAGCCCGTTTGATCCGAACGGGCAGGCCATTGACGTGCGTGACTTCCAGTCCGGCCAGAAGGCGCGCTGCCCGTATACGGGCAAGATCTTCCGTGTGCCCTGATCTGCCGGGCTGGCTGCTTCCCGATCCTGATGCAGGATCGGGTGCAGTTTCGGTTTGTCAGGTGTTTCTGAACCGTCTCTGGATGCCGGAATCACGGCATTTTCGGAATTTGTACCGTTTTCCAACCCTTTCGTGTCCGTCGAACGTTCCATTGCCATTTTCAGCCCCGGTCTGTTAGGCGGATCGCTGGCCAAAACGATCCAGCAGCGCATGCCTGGCCTGGAAGTGCGTGTCTGGGCCAGACGAGACGAGGCGGTGGAGGAGGTGAGGCAGGTGCTTCCCGGGGTGATCGCGAGCAATGACATCCAGGAGGTCATCCAAGGAGCTTCGCTGGCCGTGCTGTGCATGCCGATCCAGTACATGCCGGGCATTGCGCAGCAGATCGCGGCGTGTGAGCTGGCGGAAGACTTGATCGTCACGGATGTGGGCAGCGTGAAGGGCGGAGTGGTGGGCGAACTTGAGGGGTTGTTTATGGCGACCAAGGCGGCTTTTCTTGGGAGCCATCCGATGGCGGGGTCCCAGCGGACCGGGCTGGCGAACGCTCGGGGGGATCTTTTTCACCAGGCGGCCTGCATTTTGACGCCAACCGCGCACACGAAGCCGGAACATCTGGGCCGATTGCGCACTTTTTGGGTGAAGCTGGGCTGCCGGATCCAAGAAATGACTCCGCAGCAGCATGACCACTGTGTGGCGCGGGTGTCGCACCTGCCGCACTCGATGGCGGTGCTGACGACTTTGGCGGCTCTGAGACAGGACACGCGGGTGCTGGACAGCTCCGCCGGCGGATTTCGTGACACCACGCGTGTGGCCGGAGGCGACCCAGACATGTGGGCGGGCATTCTGATGCAAAACCGCACGGAGGTGATGGCCGCGCTGCAAGATGCTTCTTCTGTGATGCGAGAGCTTCTTGAAATGCTGCAGAGCATGGACGAAGAAGCCCTCCGCCGTTTTCTCGCGCAGGCCAAAGCCCTGCGCGACCTCCTTCCGGCGGTCTGAAGATCATGGCCAGCCTCAAGTCGAAGAAACTCAAAAGCATTCCCGCCGAAATCACCGTCCCCGGTGACAAAAGCATCTCCCACCGTTCCGCAATGTTCGCCGGACTCGCGAAGGGCACGACCATCATTGATGGATTCCTGCCAAGCGAGGACTGCCTGTGCACCGTGCATGCCATGCAGGCGCTGGGCGCCACGATGGAGCCGCTGGAGGTGGTGGATGGAGTGGGTCTTGTCAAACTGGCGATCACTGGCAACGGCATGAAATTGAAGGCACCTGAGAAGCCCGTGGACTGTGGCAACTCAGGGACAACGATTCGCCTGCTGTCCGGGATTCTTGCCGGGCAGGACTTCAAGACCGAGCTGTTTGGCGATGCATCGCTTTCGAAGCGGCCGATGAAGCGGGTCGCGGATCCGCTGGGCCAGATGGGGGCGATGATCAGCGGTCAGGGAGAAAAAATCTGCGCGCCGCTGACGATTCAGGGAGCACCCTTGAAACCGATTTACTACAAGCTGCCGGTGGCGAGCGCCCAGGTGAAAAGCGCCATCCTGCTGGCCGGCCTTTTTGCGACTGGCAAGACGACGGTGGTGGAGCCGGTGGCAACACGAAACCACACCGAGCGGCTCTTTACGCACTTTGGGATCAAGTGGCTGAGGGAAGACGACTGCGTCAGCGTCTACGGCGGGCAGGAACCGCAGGCGAATGACATCGTGGTGCCTGGAGATATTTCCAGTGCCGCGTTTTGGATGGTCGCCGCGGCGGCCACTCCCGGAGCGCAGATCACTCTTAACAATGTGGGGCTCAACCCCACGCGCACTGGCGTCATCAATGTTCTTCTGCGCATGGGTGCTCTGGTCACCAGCTCAGAAACGCATTCCGATGGTGAGCCGCGAGGCAACATCACGGTACGCGGCGGGGATTTGAACGCGACGGTGATCGGAGGGGCGGAAATCCCCAACGTCATCGACGAGCTGCCGATCCTGGCGGTTGCGGCGGCTCTGGCCCGTGGCAAGACGTTGATCCGGGATGCCTCCGAGCTGCGAGTGAAGGAAACGGACCGCATTGCTGCCGTGGCTTCGAATCTGCGCCTGATGGGTGTTACTGTCACCGAGCATCCGGATGGCATGGAGATCGAAGGGGGAGCGAAGCTGCAGGGGGCCACGCTGCCGTGTTATGGTGATCATCGCATCGCCATGGCATTCCTGGTTGCGGGCATGTTTGCCGAGGGCGTCACCACACTGGAGGGCGCGGAATGCATCGCGACCTCCTATCCGGGCTTTGAGAGGCATCTCGACCTGTTCCTGAACGGGGATGATGGCGCACGTCCGATTCCGGTCATGTCCGCCGTCCCGCAGCCGCTTGTGGATAAAATGAACCGTGCCAAATCATGAGTGCGGAGCCTTGCGTGATTACGATCGATGGTCCTGCGGCCTCCGGGAAGAGCAGCATCGCGCGTCTTGTCGCCGAGCGACTGGGGCGGATTTACGTCAACACTGGCAACATGTACCGGGCGATGACCTGGGCGGTGCTGGAGGCAGGGGTGGACCCCAGGGATGCCGACGCGGTGCGTGCGGCTGCCGCCGGCATTGTTATTGAATCGCCCGTCGTTGAAGGGAAAACCAAGGTCATGATTTCCGGGAGGACGCCCACGGATGCCGAACTCAACAGTGATCCCGTCAATCGAGCGGTCTCATTAATCGCCCGTGTGGACGAAGTTCGTGATCGCCTTGTGGCTGATCAACGCGCGCTCGCATCCATCGGCCCGCTGGTCATGGAAGGGCGTGACATTGGCTCGGTGGTGTTTCCTGACAGTCCGCACAAGATCTATGTCGATGCGAGCGAGGAGGTCCGTGCAAGCCGGCGTGGGGCGCAGGGGCTGTCGGATCAAATTGCCGAGAGGGATCGCATTGACAAACAGCGCAAGAACAGCCCGCTTGTGATTCCGGCTGGCGCCATCGTCATTGATAACTCCCATATCACCCTCGACCAGGCCGTTGAACTGGTGATCGCGGGGCTTAAGCTGTCTTAACTGCGAACGGAAAATGAACCTCTCCTACTGGCTTGGGCATCGCATCTTTCGCGAACTCGCCCTTGGATTGTTTGACTACCGGGTGGTCGGTGCGGAAAAACTTCAGTTTTCGGGACCCGCCATCATTGCGTGCAACCATGTGAGCTTTCTTGACCCGCCTCTGGTGGGAATTGCGTTTGATGAGATGGTGTATTCGTTTGCGCGCAAGACGCTTTTTGATCATCCGGTGGCGGCGATGATTTTGCGCAGCTGGCAGGTGCTGGCGGTTGATCGTGACAAACCGGATGCGGCGTCGCTCAAGGCGACGATTCGTCTGCTGCGAGATGGCAACAAAGTGATCATGTTTCCTGAAGGCACCCGCAGCTACGACGGGGTGCCCCAGGCGGCCGAGGCTGGTGTGGGGCTCTTCATTGCCAAGGGGAAGGCACCGGTGCTGCCGGTCCGTCTTTTCGGGACGCATGAAGCGTATCCGCGCGGAGCGAAGAGTCTGCGTCCTGCGAAGATCACCCTCGTTGTGGGAGATCTTTGGGAGCCGGATTTAAAAAGCTATGCTGAATCTGGCAAGGAGCTTTATCAGGCGCTGGCGGATGAAGTCATGCACCGCATCTCGGAGTTGAGAGTGTGATCTGGACGACCTGCGGGTTGAATTGCCGGGTGTGTTTTGGAACGTCGGGGTCGAATCTTTGCTTCAGAAGCCGAGTAAGTTTGAAAAACCGGGCAATGTCTGGTTTTTCAAGATTTTCCCGCAGAATTTGTTACAGAACTATCTTCTTCCGTTTAATAAAATTCGTGTAATGGAACAACGTCTGCTTTGCCTTTATAAATTCCTTTCGCCATTCCGTAATGTCTCAGCTCCGATCGTTGATCGTGAAAACTGCTCTTCCGATCAAATCGCAAACATTGTCATCTGCACCTTTAAATCCAGGGTATGAAGAATTCAGCCCGGCGGGTGGTCCATGGTTGGTGAGGCAGTCGTTCCAGCGGGCGGAGACGGTCTGGCTGTCATCCATGCTGGGTGCGTATTTCCCTTCGCTGCCGCGGGTGCTGGACATCTTGAACGAGGGAACGCAAACGAATGTGATGCTGGGGACTGCGCCTGGGGAGGTGGTAAGGCAGTATTGCAGCCGGGTGGGTCCGCTGCCGATTGGCATTGCGTGTGTTTTGGTGTGGCGGCTGGCTGCGGAGCTGGAGGCTTTGGAGTCCTTTCTGCCCGAGGCGGTTTCTTTTGTGGATCCGCTGAACTGCCGTGTGGGATTGTGGCAGCAGGATTTTTTGCAGTTGTTTGTGGACCGGTTTGAAACCAGGCCGCTGGGGCGTGCGGAGATCGCCTCTCGAGTGATGCAGGTGTGTGCCATGCTGATCAAGGGGCACCCGACCGAGCCCATCAGCGCGGCCGTTGCAGCGAAAGTGCCGTCTTCTTTGCTGACGCACCTGAGGGAGTGGCAGGCTGCTGGGAGCACCCTGCTGACGCTGGGGCAGATCAAAGGCCTGATGCTGATGGCGACAGCCGCCGTGACCCGCGGACTGCGAGGTTCCAACATGATGTCGCAGCTTTTTGCGAATGAGCGCTGGCATCCCTTGCTGCCATTTCAGCGGACGACACCGCATGTTTATGGGCGCACTGAGGGATCGCGGATGCCGGTGATTTCTGTGCGTCTTTCGCGCCTGCTGGCGCACCGGCACAGGCTGACGGAGATCGAAGTCTTGATGCTGCACAATCGTTTGCGGGAGCAGGCGGCGGCCGTGCCGGTGCTGGGTCTGGCCCTGGATCCTGAGCATATCCTGCTGCGACTTCCCGGGCTGCGGGAAAGTGCGAATGACTCGAAGATGCTGGACATCCGCCTCGACAGTCTGGCGGAGTTCACGGTTGCCTTGGAGTCTGCCTCTGAGTGCCTGTCATTGGGACGCTCTCCGGTGGTCATCCGGGAAGCGGCGGAGCCAGGCAAACCCTTTTCGGATCTGCGTGGGGATGTTGATGAACAGCTCAGCCGCCTTTGGCAGACTTTGCAGGATGGAACGTTCAGCCTGTCCGGATACAATATGGAATCCATTGGAAACCGGGAGCTGCCCGGACAATTCTTTTGCTATCTGGGCAACTCGTTTCAACGGCCCAGCCGGGGAAGCAGCCCGCAGGCGGCCGTCAAGGCAGAAACTAACCCTGGATTAAAGCGTACGCCTTTGTTGTCCCCTGTACCGGCGAAACCACAGTACTCCGTGGAGGAGGAAAGCATGAAATCAGTTTCCCTTTTTCCTTTTAACCAATCTCTCGATAAGCTACCGCAACACCCTATGAAGATGATCCTTATCACCGCTGGCAGCGGAGGCACCGGCAAGAGCACCATTGCCCGCCTTATTTATGAACTGGCCAACTTTGAAACGCGTGATGACGTGGCCATGTTCGACTGCGATGCTTTGGGGAACCGGGATTTTCAGAAAATTTCACCCAACAAGATTGAGTCGATGCCCATCGACAACGTGGACTCCATGCGACGCATTGTGGAAACGGCGATGGATGGAAAGCTTGTTCTCGCGGACCTGCCCGCGAGCTGCCAGGACATCCTGGGCCGTGATCTGAATCCTGAAATCATCCAGAGTCTGCGTGAGGATGACGGTCTGCACTGGCTGCCGATTCATCCCGTCACCGCGAAGGCCGCGACGCTGCCAGCCATCAAGCAATGGCGCAGTTCGATTTTTGGCGAAGCCCCCTCCATCGTGGTGGTCAGTTTGAAGGATGGACCGGTTTCCTCGGATCTGCTGGATGAGATCATCCGACCGCAGGATCTGGTGCTGCGGATGCCGGTGCTGGATCAAAGTCTTGCGGCGGCGCTGGATGCTTCCAATGCGACGTGGCTGGACATACTGGAAGGACGTGTGCAGGACAGCCATCGCATGTTTGGCAATCCGCTGGTAAAACGTCAATTGCGCTTCAAGCGCAAGGAGTGCGAGGATGCGCTCTTCCCTCTGCTGCGCCGGATCATCAAGGACCCGATTTCTGCGAGCTAGGGGTGTGGGGGCGTTCATAGCTCCCGGCACTTCACATCCCGCAGTTGCAGGTCCAGCGCGGTGCCTGACATCTGGATTTCCACCAGTGAGAGGCTCAATGATGCCAGCATCAGTATCAGGCTCACTCCAAAGGTGATCTGTCCTTCTGCCTGCTGCTTGAAGAAGAGCAGGGTGGTGCTGGCCACGCAAAACATCAGGCTGAGCACGCCTGCGGTCTGCATGTGCTTGATGATCTGAATGCGTTTCCGCAGGCTCTGAATTTGGGCCAGCAGCATGGGTTCCTGCGTGGTCTGCCAGTTTGCATGGAGCCCGCGTACCACGGCGGCCAGTCCGAGGAAGCGGTTGGTGAAGGCCAGCATCAGCAGGGAGATGGCCGGGAAAAGGAGGGATGGGGTGGAGAGCGGGAGTTCTGGCAGTGTCATGGAGGTTGATCGTCGAGTGAGGATGATTCGGCAACACGACAGGTGGCTTGAAGAATGCCGGGCGGAATGGTATCCATCCAGCACCGTAATCTCCTCACCCATACCTATGACCTCGAAGGAGCCCGGCGTGTGCATGCCCGGCTGACGGACTATCTTGAATTTATCCAGGCTATTTTTACCGCCTTGCGCTCCATGACTCTAGCCGACCTCCAGCCTGAAGATCGGCGCATCTGCGGCCTTGTTCTGGATGAGGCAACCCGCTGCATGGCCGGACATCGGGCTTTCTCGCTCTATCTCGTTGGTTCTCGTGCCACTGGTGAAGCGTGGCCGAGCTCAGATTTCGATTTCGTGATTGATGCTGGCGAAGCTTTGCCGGGGCGCATCATCAATCCCATGAGGGAAAGTCTGGAACTGCTGCCAGTTGGCTATGGCATAGACCTGGTTGACTGGAATCAGTGCTCCGACCAGTTCAGGGAACTGGCCGGGCCGCAGCGGGTTGCTCTGACGAGTTAAATCACGCGGTCGTTGCCGCCATCGACGGGGATTTGGGCACCGGTGACTTTGGCGAAGAGGGGGGAGGCCATGGCGGAGACCATGTTGCCGATGTCCTTGGACTTGATCTCGACCTTCATGAGGTTTTTGGTCTTGTACTCCTCGACGGTCATGCCGTAGCGGGTGGCGCTCTTTTGCAGGGCCTCGGGGGTCCAGAGCTTGGTGTCGAAGACGGCGTCGGGGTGGACGATGTTGACGCGGATTTTGTGGGGGGCGAGTTCGAGTGCGGCGACGCGGCAGAGCTGGGTGAGGGCGGCCTTGGAGCAGGAGTAGGCGCTGGCACCGGGGCCGGGGGCTTTGAAATTGCGGCTGCCGACGAAGATGATGCTGGCGTCGATGCCCTGCTTCACGAATGGGATGACCTTGTTCATCAGCTTTTGATGGCTGGTGAGGTTGATCATGAGGGTTCGGTCCCAGTCGCTCTGCGCCATGGCGTCGAGGTGGTCGTTTTTGGGGAAGATGCCGGCGTTGCTGACGACGATGTCGATGCCGCCGAACTCGCGGACAGTGAAGTCGATGGCGTCCTGCACGGGCTGGTCTTCGGTGAGGTTCACGACGATGCCGATGCCACCGATCTTCTTCATGATGTCGGGGATTTCCTTGTCGATGTCGAGACCGACGACCTGAGCGCCCTGCTCGGCGAGGGATTCAGCGATGGCGAAGCCGATGCCGGCGGCGCAACCGGTGACGAGGGCGACCTTGCCCTGATGCACCTTGCGGGCGGGGCCTTTGCGGAGCTTGGCCTGCTCAAGGTCCCAGTATTCGATTTCGAAGATGTCTTTTTCAGGCAGCGGCTCCCAGCCGCCGACGGATTCGCCGAGCTGAACGGTGGCGGCGGTGGATTCAGCGATGTCGGCGACGATTTTGGCGTCCTTCAGGGTGTCGCCAAAGCTGACGACGCCGTGGTTTGGCCAAATGGCGAAACGGGGGGCGGGATCGAGCATGGTCTGGCCGCTGGCGTGGCGCTGGAAATAGGCGGCGTAGTCGTCTGCGTACTGCTGAACGCTGGCGTCGAGGTCCTCGCCGATGAAGGCAGGGGCGCGCTTGGTGCGAATGCTGTGATCGGGGGTCAGGGGGCCGCGGGTGCCGAAGGTGGCGACGTTGGCGAGATTTGCATAACCGACGGCTTCGGGGGAGGCATTGAGGCGGGCGATTTGCGGGAAGCCACGGCGTTTGGAGACGGCCTGGCGCAGTTTGGCGAGGGCCATGAGGTCTTCGGTGCCTGCTGCTGTGGCGGCTTTGGCTCCTTTTTTGGCGAGGTAATCTTCCGCCATGGTGACCATCTCGATGTGGAGCTCGTAGCTTTTACGGGCGTCGTCATCGAAGGTGAAGAGGCCGTGCTTGAGCAGGACCATGCCCTGGACGCCTTCTTTGCGGAGATCGCGGCCGGCGATGAGGTCGGCGATGGTCTTGGCGAGAATGAAGCCGGGCATCACGTAGGGGACGATGATGACGCGGTCGCCGTAGATTTCCTTCACGCGGGCTTCGCCGTCGGCGTTGCAGGTGAGGGCAGAAATGGCGTTGGCGTGGCTGTGATCGACGAACTTGTAGGGCAGGATGGCGTGCAGGATGGCCTCGATGCTGGCGGCAGGGGCGTTGGGATTGGTCATGGCAGCACGCTGCTGGAGGACCATGTCTTCATCGCTCATGGTGGCGAGCTTGGACATCTTGATCAGAGCTTCCATGCGGACGGGGGAGAAGCCAGCGCGCTCGATGGTGGCGAGGTCCCAGCCGCTGCCTTTGACGTAGCAGAGATCGACGGAATCACCGAAGAAGTCCTTTTCAGTGACCTTGACCGAGGTGTTGCCGCCGCCATGAAGGACGAGGGCGGGATTGCGGCCGAGCAGACGGGAGGTGTAAACGCGTTGTCCGAGCAGATCGGTGCCGAAAGTGGCGGCTTCTTGGTCGTTCCAGAGGGATTGCATGTTGGGGAAAAGGGAGTCCAGACTTGGGGGCTGGAAGCGGTGATGTCAAGGAGTCCGGGGGCAAGAAGTCGTCAGACAGAGCGCCCATAGGCAGAGTGCCGATCTTCTGGCTAATGATCAGGATGCTTTGACCGTCAGATTTCGGCTGCTCATCTCCGCGAGCGTCCATTCATACTCACGAACGAGCTGGTCCACGACATCGCCGCTGCGCATTTCCTGGGGAAGGACTTCCCAGGTGTAGGTTTCCATCTCGATGTGCTGGCACTTCGTGGGATTTTTGGCGAGCCAGTCCATCGCGCCGATCAGGTGATCGCGGGTGCTGTCAAAGCCGCCGCTGGGCTGGGCATGGATGGGGATGTGGAAGTGGATGCGCCATTCCTCGCCGAGGCTGTCCGGGCTGGCCGTAGCAAACTGGAGGGCGTCGGGGAGGTCTTTGAAGCGGCGGAGGGGCTCGTCCTTGCCGTAGCTGGCGATGACCTGGTGGAAATACACGGGCTCGTCGAAGGCTGGCAACTGCGCGATGTTTTCCGGGGTGGGCTTGAGCTTGAGGGCGGAGCTGAAGTGGAGCTTGCTGAGGCGGATGCCGGCGCTGGTGATGCGGTCGAGGGCTTTTTGCGCCTCTTCGAATTCGATGGCGAGGTGGCAGGTGTCGTAGTTGAGGCCGACGAATTTGAAAAAGTCGGGGTCACGGGGATTGCGGTCGAGGTAGAGGCCGAAAAACTTGAGGGTTTCGCCGCTGGTTTCAAACAGGCCGAGGGGCTCGGGTTCGAGGCCGAGATGGAGGTCGTGGCCGGATTTGGTGGCGACTTCTTCGATGTGCTCGCGGCAGAGGCGGAGGTTGGTGAAGATGGCCTGCAATTCGTCGGCACCGACGCCGAAGGTTTTGTGGGAGCCGGGCAGGGTGCTGACGCTGCCGCTGACTCCAGGGGGGAGCAACTGGGCGAGGATGTCGAAGAGGAGGTTGGTGTAGGTGAGGCGCTCCGTGGTGCTCCAGTCTGGCTTGAAGACTTGCTCTTTGACGCGGGTGCCGTGGAAGGAGCCGTAGGGGAAGCCGTTGATGGTGAAGACGTAGCAATTGTTGGCGTCGAGCCAGGATTTGAATTCGGCGATTTTACCCGGGGCTGAGAGTTCCATGGCGGCCTGGTGGCTGAGGCGGAGGCCGATGCCGTATGGGGCGCCGCCGCTGACGCGGTCTTTGACGCGCAGGGTGTAGTTTTTGAGGCCGTTCCAGGTTTCCTCCCAGGTTTCGCCGCGATGGATGTTGGTGCAGTAGCCGAGGTGGATGCCGTGGTTGAGGAGCATGGTGGTAGGTGGGCAGCGCTGCGGCTGCCGTCAAATGAATCGTCGTGGGAGTTGGCGAAGGGGTTGGGATTGGGGGGTGAAAGGACAGAAAGGATCGGGGCGTGGCGATGTGGGGGCGTGATGCTGACTGCGAGTGCAAAAAAAACGGGCGTCTGGTGAAGACGCCCGCTGTGCTGCAATGACTGGTTAAGAGCAGATCAAGGGAGCACCTTGATGGCGATGTCCTTGTAATAGGTGGTGCTTTTGGGGTCGTGGCCCTGGATGGCGATGGTGCCTTCGCTGAGCTTGCGGCCGGGCATGTTTTTCAATGCTTTGGCGGGATCCCAGCCTTCGGGCTCGACGAAATCGACGGTGGTCTTGCCGTTGACGGCGATGGTGATGTGTTTGCCTTCGACCTTGATGTCGTAGTCAAACCATTCGCCATCGGTGCTCGGAGCGAGGGGGACTTTGATGTGCTTGCCGCCTTCGGGTTCCTTCTGGCCGTCAAGGAGGGCAAGGATGTTGATGACTCCGTAGAGGCTGCCGGTTTTCTTGGGGTCGGTGTGGGTGCTGTTGACCTGGCATTCGTAGCCTTTATCGGGCCAGCCTTTGTCCTGATACTGGGTGTGAATGTACACACCGCTGTTGGAGCCGGGGGTGGTTTTGACCTTCATTTTCAGCTCGAAGCTCTGGAACTTGGCTTCACCGTTTTCGCCCATGTAAAAGAGGTGGGCGCGGCCGCCGCTGACTTTGAGCTCGCCGTTTTCGACGGTGAAGACTCCAGGGACTTCTTCGTTGGACTTCCAGCCGGTGAGGTCCTTGCCGTTAAAGAGGGAAATCCAGCCGTCTTCTGCGGCCTGGGTGGAGGTGAGAGCGAGTGCTGCGAGGGCGGTGAGTGTGAGTTGTTTGAGCATAGAGGGAATGGGTTAACGTGATGGCGGAGACGCCTCTAACGAGTGAACTGAAATGACCGGTTTTCGCGGGATCAGACACCGAGAATCGACGGAGGGCTAGCTGGCCTTTTTGGTCTTTTTCACTGCCGGGGCGGCGCTGAGAGGGCTTTCAATCGCAGCCTTTTTGACGGCGGGAGCGCTGAGGTGGCTTTGAAGCACTGAGCTGTCGATACCGAGGAATTTGGCGGTGCGCTCTGCATCTTCACTGAAATGGCGGAAAGCCAGGCGGGAGAGTTCGCGCTCCACCCAGGGAAGAAGCTCGATGTCGGGGGTCTTTTCCGCGACGCTGACCAGCATGCTCAGAGCGTCGCGCATGCGAGTGACAGTGCTGGAGGGGTCCATGTGACGTGCGCCTTTGCTGCCGAGGGGGATGTCGGAGGGGAGGAGGACGTCTGAATTGCAGAGGGCGCAGGCGCGCTGAATGGTGTTTTCCAGCTCGCGGACGTTGCCGGGCCAGTCGTAGGCGTCGAGCATGTCGAGCGCATCATCGGTGAAGCGCATTTGCGGCCCGCGGCGGCGTGCCGAGAGGCGGTGGAGGAAGAATTCGGCCAGAAGGCGCACGTCTTCACGGCGCTCGCGAAGCGGCGGGATGTGAATGCGCACGACGTTGAGGCGGTAGAACAAGTCCTCGCGGAAATTGCCCTTGGCGACTTCGTCTTCGAGATGCTTGTTGGTGGCGGCGAGGACGCGGACGTCGGTCTTGAGCGTTTGGTTGCTGCCGACGCGGGAGTACTGGCCCTCTTGAAGGACGCGCAGGAGCTTGCTCTGCACGGCAAGCGGCATGTCGCCGATTTCGTCGAGGAAGAGAGTTCCGCCGTCGCACTGCTCAAAGCGGCCGACGCGCTGGTTCACCGCACCGGTGAACGAGCCTTTTTCATGGCCGAAGATTTCGCTTTCGAGGAGGTTGTCAGGGATGGCTGTGACGTTGATGGCGACGAATTCCTTCTGCGCCCGGGGGCTGAACTTGTGAATGGCACCGGCGACGAGTTCCTTGCCGCAGCCGCTTTCTCCCGTGATCATGACGGGGGCGTCTGAGCGGGAGACGCGTCCGATGAGCTTGAACACCTCCTGCATGGGGGCGGAGCGTCCGATGATGGTCTCCTGAATGGTTTCGGTGGGGACCTCGGCGGCCTGGGCGCGGGTGGCCTTGCGGGCCTCGATGGAGGTGAGGGCGCTTTCGACGACGGTGCGCAACTCATAGGGCAGGCGTTCCTTGCCCAGCACATCGTAGGCCCCGAGGCGCATGGCTTCGATGACGTGGCTGGTGGTGGCGGTGCCGCTGAAGAGAATGACCATGGACTGCGGATCAGTCTGGCGCAGGCGCTTGAGTAGCTCGATGCCGGTGGTGCCATTGAGGCGGACTTCCGAAAGCAGCAAGTCGGCCCGCTTTTTGACGTAAGAGGCCAGGGCGTCTTCACCCCGCTCAAAGGTGCTGATGGAAACGCCCGGTGCTTTCAGATGGGCGGCCGCCCATGCGAGGAAGTCGGCATCTGGATCCACGATAATGAGGTGGGTATCCGGGTTATCTGGCATTAGGCGTTAGTTTTGGGTTGGTAGTGCGTTATCGCAGTGATTGTGGGAGAGGTCAACATTCGTCATACGCCTCCGAAGCGGCGATGGCGCTGGTGGAACGCACGGATCGCGGTTTTGAGATCGTCCTTGGAGAAGTCCGGCCAGAGCTTTTCAGTGATGTAGAATTCGGTGTAGCTGACCTGCCAGAGCAGGAAATTTGACAGGCGCATTTCGCCTGAAGTCCGGATGAGGAGGTCAGGATCTGGATAGTAGCGGGTGTAGAGATGCTTGCCGAACATTTCGACATCGATCATGGCCTTGTCGAGGTGGCCGCGTTCCACGCTCTGAAGCAGGCTTTTCACGCCGTCGATGATCTCTTCACGCCCGCCGTAGCTGAGGGCTAGAATGAGGGTGAGGCCGGTATTTTGGGAGGTGGCTTCGATGCAGCGGTGGAGCTCGTTTTGGCAGGACTGGGGGAGATCATGCAGGCGGCCAATGGACTGGAGCCGGACATTTTGCTTCATCATGAGGGCCAGTTCACCGCGCAAAAAGATTTCCAGCAGCTTCATGAGCGCCTCGACTTCACGTTTGGGGCGCTTCCAGTTTTCGGACGAAAAGGCGTAGAGCGTGAGGAATTCGACGCCGATTTCGCTGCAGCCTTCGACGACACGCCGGACGGTTTCGGCGCCGGCACGGTGCCCTTCGGTGCGAGGAAGGCCACGTTCTTTTGCCCAACGGCCGTTGCCGTCCATGATCATGGCGATATGGCGGGGGATGGGTTTCAGATCATCGTTAGGGCGACTCATGCGAAAGGAAAATCTACTGCATGCCGCTGTCTGCGCCAGAAAGTTCTGTATTCGGGGCACGGTTGTGGCGGATTGCTGGAATCAACTCGCGCAAGAGGCGGAGCATGCGTTAAGTTTTTACGGACGATGACCCCCGGCACCACAGCCAGCCTGATCTGCCCGGCCTGCGGCCAGGCCTTTCTCTCCATGCAGCAAAGCATGGAGGGCATGGTACAGTGCCCGCATTGCGCGCACAATGCGCTGCGGGGCTATTTCGGCACACAGGCCCAGGTGGCGGGTGTGGCGCAGGTGCGGCGGCGGGTTTCCCAGCCGCAGCCGGTGCAAAGCCCTCCGGCACCCGTGCAGCAGCCGCCACAATACGAGTCGCACGCTTTTGCGCAGGCAGTTGGAGGTCTGCAGCCGCGGCAGATGGCGATGCCCCCGATCACTGCGGCGCGTCCGGCCTTGCAGCCTTCGCAGGCGCTGCTGCCGACAGGTGCGCCGCCTCCGCAGCCGGATGAATTTGTGAGGCCGCAGCACCTGCGAACTTCGCCGTGGCGCAATGCGTTTATTCTGCTGGGGTTTGCTGGTGTGTGTGGTGGCGCCCTCTGGCTGTGGTGGGACAGTGTCAATGTGCCTGCGGTCAAACAAGGGGAGGCACCGACGCCCCCTCCCGAGAGGAAGGAGGTGCAGAAATCGCCCGTGGTGCCCCAAACGGAGACCGCCCGCGCAGTGATACCGGCTCCCGATGTGGGGGCGATGGCTGCGGACGCGAAAACTTTGGTCACGGAACTGTTTGCCGCAGAAACGGCGGAAGGCCGTGCCGCATGCATTCACGAAGCGGACAAATACGGCGCGGAAATCGAGGGGCAGTTTGGTGCCACAGGTGCTCAAAAAACCGAACTGCGGCTGCTTTCGCGCATTCCCGGCATGCCGCAGACGCTGCCGGGCCGGCAGCCGGTGCCGTTGTTCAAGCTGGTGACTTCGACGTGTGCCACTGGTGCGCTGATCCGGCTCGAAACCGGGGCTGATGGGAGGCGGCGCATCAGCTGGCCGCTGCTGTTTGAAACGCATTCCCAGGCGCAGGCTGCTTTCATGAAACAGCCGGCGGAAGCGGCGGCGGCGTGGTTTCACGTGGGACTGCGGCCCAGCCATGGGCTGGATATTGCGGCAGAGCTGCGGGGCAAATACCTCACGTTTGACGTGCAGGTATCGGCTGGCAGCGAGCCGCATTTTGTGGCGTGTGTCGAGCGCGACACGCCTCTGGGGCGCTATCTTGACCGTGAAACAGAATGGGGGAAATCCTATCTCGCGCGCCTGCTCGTGCGGAGGCTGGACATTCCATCGGCTGCTCCTTGTCTGCTGGTGATCGATTGTGAAGGATCCCCGGAACGCTGAAGAGCCACAGGCTGTGCGCCTGTGGCCCCTCGCGAATCACTGACCGTCCCTGGTGTTACGAATCCTTTGGCGGTTCATTGGAACGTTTTTCATCCTCGCGGGCGAGTTCTTCCAAGGTCATTTCCCGGGGCGGGGTTTCTGCCGGATCTTCATCGGGCATCTTTGAGCTTTGGTCTTCACCTTGATCATAGATGTCGGAATGCTCGACGTCGGGCGGAGGGGCGGACGGTTTGGCGGCAGGGGACTGGTAGTCGTCTTTTTCGTCCTCGTCATCGTCGGCGGACGACCAAGGATTGTAGTTTTCGTTGTCCCAGTCGTCGGCGCCGGGCTGCTCCAGTTCTTTCGCGTCTTTGTCGATGTCGGCGTAGTACTCGGGGTAGGCGGCACGGTCTTTTTTCTCCATGAAGTAAGCGAGCCAGATGCAGGTCTCATAGAGGAGATAGAGGGGGCCGGCCAGCACCAGCATGGTGAAG
>Ga0209066_10001125_pt1 | contig 36228 bp, 26 predicted proteins | sample All_14_2_FD_187198 | JGI IMG/M metagenome (GOLD analysis project Ga0209066, IMG submission 187198) | Freshwater microbial communities in response to fracking from Pennsylvania, USA - Allegheny Zone_MetaG_DW_15 (SPAdes) (version 2) ... | reverse complement strand
CGTGGCCCCGGCGAGCGTCGCCGCGCTGTCGCTGGAAGAGGGGGCTTCGGTCGTGTGGCGCTTCGACGGGGCGTCGGGGACGGCGGGGCGCATCGCGGTGGCCGGCACGCTGACGCTGCCGGCGTCCGGCACGCTCGCCGTCGGCGGCGCGGGATTCTTGCGCTCCGGCCACGTGGTGCTGAGCGCCGGCGCGCTCGCCGGGGCCACGGATCTCTCAGGCTGGAGCGTCTCCGGCGCTCCGGCCGGCGCCCGCCTGGCGATCGTGGGGAACGAGGTGCGGCTCCTCTTGTTCCGCGGCACCCGGCTCATGATGAAATGAGGCGGGTAAGCGCCATGCGTGAAAAGTCGAAAAAAGATACGCAAAAAACAGATCGCGAGAAGAACCGTTCAGGCTTAGAATGAAGGCTGTCTAAACACGTGTCGGTGAGGGAGGAAAACGAGATGGACGTCCGTTCGATCAGGCTGGCGGGGTTGGCTTCGGCGGGGCTGGCGGCAGCTGCGGCTGCGCAGACGCCCTTTGTGGCGGTCTCGCAGGATGACTTCTATCAGGCGGTGACCAACGGCGCCGCCTACGAGCGGCCGGTCATCGACAACGCGTTGCGCAAGACCGGCGCCGGGACGCTGACGCTGCGCAACCCCCGCATGCCGCGGGCCGCGCTGCAGGTGGTCCAGGGCGGTGTCGAGGTTTCTTTGACGAACGCGTTCGTGCCGCCCGCGCTGCCCGACGCGCTGCAGCAGAAGGTGTCCTTCTGGGTGGATGCCAACATCAACGTGGTGGCGGACGGCGACGGCAAAGTCTCGCGCTGGCACGACGTGCGCGAGGCGTCGGTGGACGCGCAGCCCTATCGTTACATGATGGCCACCAATGCGGAGGTGGCGCGGCAGCCCGCGTGGATCAGCGACGCCTCCCTGGGCGGCAAGCGCTATCTGGATTTCGGATACTGGGGTCATCAGGACACCAACGTGAATTCGCGCTGGCTGTTCTGGGCGGGGACGAACGGCCTGGAGAAGACGCTGGACTTGCGTTCGGTCTTCATCGTCTTCGGCTCGCACAACGGCAACACGACGGGCGGCGGCATCATGCTGATTCAGAACTCGGCGATCCTGGCCGCGCCGACCGCGCCGTTCGCGGGGGGCAACTTGGCCCTCTGGATCAACTCCGCCAACGTGATCGCGGACGACGGCATCAACTATCTCGACCGCCAGATGCGCGACGGCCGCAACCTGCAGATCTTCGACAAAGCCTACCATCTGGTCGAGTGTCTGACGCTTCAGGCCGCGAAGGCCAACACCTTCGCCAAGGACCGCATCTATCCCGGTTACTCGGGCGGCTCGCGCATTTGCGAGGGGTTGTTTTTTACGGCCGAGCTGACGGAGGCCGAGCGGCTCCAGGTGCAGGACTACCTGTGGCACAAGTGGTTCTCCCGCGGCGGCGAGTCCTCGCTGGGCGCGTTCCGGTTGGCGAACGCGAGTGCCGTCGAGTTTGCGTTGGGCACGAACGACGCGCAGACCGCGGTCTCGGGGGACGGCGAGGTCCGCAAGAGCGGCACGGGCACGCTGTTTCTGCAGAACGGCGGGAGCGATGCGTTCGACGGTACGGTCCGGCTGCAGGAAGGCGGTCTGCTGGCGGCCGGCGAGCCTTTCCTCTTCGATCTCGCTGAAGGCGGACAGACCGTCTACGCGCAGGACCTGTCGGTCACCCGAACGGCGGGCGAGGCGGGCAAGGTGGTGAAGACCGGCGGCGGCGAACTCGCCGTCGCCTCGGTGAACAGCAGCGTGGACGCGATCGAGGTGGCGGCCGGCCGGCTGCGCCTGGCTACGCCGCGCGCGGCCGACGCGGTTCCGCTGGCGGACGCCGCCGTGAATGAGTGGAGCCTGGAAGGAACGCTGCCGAGCGGCGACTATGCGATGTACAAGAACGTCACCGTGGCCGGCTGGACCTTCACGCAGGACACCAACTATTACGCCGGAGGCCACGCGGGCGTGGTCACCGAGCGGGCCACGGTGTTCAACGTGGTCACGGGCTCGGTTCCCCACGGCGCGGTCATGCTCTACCTGAACCGGGGTGCGGGCGAGACGACCTTTACGCTTCCGGCGGCGGGCCTCTACCGGCTGGAGTTCTATGCGGCGGCCCGCACGGGGAACCCCAACCTCTACATCGACATCTCGGTCGACGGCCAGGCGCTGGGCTCGATCATCACGATGTCGCCGGTTTTCTGGCGCTACGAGATGCGGCTGCCCTTCCTGGCTGCGGGCGCACACACGGTCAAATTCCAGGGCAACGCGCCGGGAACGGTCATGACGCGCGCGGCCTTTCTCGATGCGGTCCGCGTGGTCCCGATTGCGCTGTGCGAGACGGCGCCGGTCTTGGCGGCGGTGGCCAACGGCGGGTTTGAGCTGCCGGTCGCGATGCTCGAAGCGGGCGCCATCGTGACGAACGAGCCGGCGGGCACCGGCTGGAGCTACAGCGGACTCTCCGGGATCGGGCGCATCCAGTCGCTCAATTCCAATCCGCGCCTGATGCCGCAGGCGGTGCCGGAGGGCATCGCAGCCGGCGTGCTGACCCAGGCCGGGAGCATCCGGCAGACGGTGACGTTCCCCACGTCCGGGGTGTACCGGCTGAGCTTCTCCGCCGCGGCGCGCGGCGGGGCCGTGAACCACACGTTCCACGTGCTGCTCGGCGGCAAGCTGGTCCGTCCGGTGCAGACGCTCGACACGGCTTTCCGGCGCATCGACCTGACGCTTCCGCCGGTCCAGACGGGGGAGGCGCTGGAGCTGGCCTTCGAAGGCAAGGGGCTCTCCAACACCGCGTCGCTGATCGACGACGTCGTGATCGAGCGCGTCGGGGCCGACGAGTCAGTGGACGCCCTCAAAAACGGCAATTTCGAGGCGGTCACGTCCGTGTCGCCGCTGGTGACCACCAACTGGCTCTGCACCTCGCTGGCGGGCGTCATGACGAACAACAACCCGTGGCTTGAGACCGTGCCCTACGGCACGTACATGGGCTATACCTCGATGACGCACTCCTTCTCCCAGACGGTGACGTTCGCCGAGAGCGGCAGTTACGCGCTGCGCTTCGTCACCCAGACGCGCGCCGCCTATCCGCTGCCGCAGTACCACGACTTCGAGGTCCGGTTCGGCGGCGAGCGGATCGGGCGTGTGATCAACATGGGGGGCGAGCTGCGGAGCTACGCGTTCGCGCTGCCGGCGGTGGAGGCGGGCGTGCCGTACGTGCTGCAGTTCAAAGGGCTGCAGACCAACGGGGCCACCACGCTCTCGCTGTACGACGAGGTCGCGATCGTGCCGGCGCCGCAGCCGCGTCCGCGCCAGAGCCTGGCGGGACGCTTCCCGGAGACCACGGCGCTGGACGTTGCGGCCGGAGCGGGATTGGTGCTAGACTTCGACGGCTCGATCAGAGTGAAGAGCGTGCGGTATGCGGGACAGACGGTCTCGGGGACGATCAGCGCCGCTACGCACCCCGAATTCGTGTCGGGAACCGGGGCGATCGACTCGCCGGCCAAGGGAACGCTGATTGCGGTGCAGTGACGCGCAGGGGGAAGAGGATGAGGGCAGGGAGGCATAGAGTCGTGCGGGGATGGGCCGGAGCCGTTACGGCGCTGGTGCTGGCGCTGGACGCCGGCGCGGTGCAGGTGGTCTCCAACATCGTCTATAACGCGTCGGCCGGAGCCGCCGGGCTCGGCAACCTGTACCTGCCCGAGGCGCGTACAGCAGACACGCCTGTCGTCCTGGCGATTCACGGCGGCGGCTGGAGCGGCGGCGACCGCCACAGCTGGGCCGGCGTGGCGGAGTTCTTCTGCCGGGACCTCGGGTTCGCGGTTTTCAACATCGAGTACCGGCTGACCGGGTCCGGTCCATGGCCGCTGTGCGGCAACGACTGCCTGGCGGCGGCGATCTATCTGTTCGGCGACGACTTCAAGAAACGCTCGGGCCTCGACGGCCGGAAGATCTGGGTCTGCGGCGGTTCCGCCGGCGGCCATCTCGCGCTCTGGACCGGGCTGAGCCTGCCGCCGGAGCGCGTGGCCGGCATCGTCTCGATCTCGGGCATCGGCGACCTCGTGCCCGATGCCCGGGCCAACCCCGGGCGTTACGCCGGGCTGTTCGGCCATGCGCCGACCGAGGCTGAGCTGGCCGCCGCCTCGCCGCTTGCGCGGGTGACGGCCAAAGCCCCGCCCATCTTCTGCAGCCACGCGGGCGTCGATCCGGTCGTGCCGCCGGCGGCGTCGCGGCATCTGGTGGAGGCCTGCCGCGCGGCCGGAGCGCCGGCCGTGTTCTACACGTACGAACAGCGCGACAAGGGCCATTCGATCTGGGTGCCGGGCAGCAACCCGCACCGGCTGTACCCCGACATCGAGGCGGCGATTGCGGAGTTCGTGAAAACCTTTAAAAAGCAAACGGAAAGAGAGGCGAAATGATGAAACGCGGTTCCCTGTGGATGATCGCAGTGTGTGTGTGTGTCGGGCTGGCTGCGGTGGCGGCGGACGGGCCGCGCGTGGAGCGACGCAAGCCGCTGACCGCAAGGATCGGCATCGTGGGCGTGGGACACCACGTCTACTGGGCGCAGTTCGACGGGCTGCTGGACGAGCTGAAGGGGAAGATGACCCAGCTCGAAAAGAAGGTCCAGGGCAACGGCGTTGAAACCGTCTCGTTCGGCATTCTGGACAAGGCGCAGGACGCCTACGACGTGCTGCCCAAGATGAAGGCGGCGGACCTCGACGTGCTCTTCATCGACATGGTGACGTATGCGACCTCCTCGACCTTCGGCATCCTCGCGCGCGATCTGAACGTGCCCATCGTGCTGGTCGCGCTGCAGCCGCTGCGGGCCATGCCGTACGCGCAGGCCAAGACCTACACGCAGCTGTGCAACGACGACTTCTGCTCGGTGCCCGAGTTCACCGGTGTGGCGATCCGCATGGGCAAGCCCGTGGCGGACGTGATTCTGGGCGTGCGCGAGGGCGACCCGGTGGCGGACAAGGCGCTGGCGCAGTGGTGTCAGATCGCCAAGGTGCTGCACGACCTGCGCCGCGCGCGCATCGGCCTCATGGGCCACGTGCTGGAGTCGATGTACGACATGCACGTCGACCCGACGGCCGTCACGGCGGCCTTCGGGTGCCACGTGGCGCTGTGCGAGCCCGACGAGATCCTCAAGCACTACCTGCAGGAGGACCGCGCCGCGGTCGAGGCCAAGAAAAAGGTGATCCTCGGCTTCTTCGACACGCCCGACCCGGTCTCCGACCCCATCACCACGAAGCTCACCGAACGCGACCTGGAGGTTGCGGCCAAGGCGGCGGTGGCGCTGGAGAAGTTCATCGCGGAGCGCAAGCTGGACGGGTTCGCCTACTACTACGAGGCCATGCCCGAGACGCCGATGCGCGAGCTGGTGACCAACCTGATCGTGGGCAACTCGCTGCTGACCGGCGCGGGCTTCCCGATGTGCGGCGAATACGACCTCAAAAACTGCATCGCGATGATGATCATGGACCGCCTCGACATCGGCGGCAGCTTCGCGGAGTTCCATCCGGTCGACTTCGAGCGCGACTCCGTGCTGGTGGGCCACGACGGGCCGCACCACCTCAACATCGCCTCGCGCAAGCCGGTGCTGCGCTCGCTCAAGACCTATCACGGCAAACCGGGCAAGGGCGCGGGCGTGGAGTTCAACATCAAAGAGGGCCCGATCACGATGCTGTCGATCGGCGTGAAGGCGGATGGCAAGATGAAGTTCGTGATCGCCGAGGGCGAGTCGATGGCGGGGCCGATCCCGCCCACGGGCAACACCAACACGCACGGCAAGTTCAAGCCGGACGTGCGCACGTTCCTGCTGAAGTGGGTCGAGCAGGGGCCGACCCATCACTTCGCGCTGGGCGTGGGTCATCACGCGGACGAGCTGGTCAAGATCGCCAAGGTTCTGGGCATCGAGGCCGTGGTGGTGACGCCGAGGTGAGCGAGAAGAGGCTGTAGACTGAAGGCTGAGAAAGCCGACCGGTCGGGCTGATCCGAAGAATCCGGACGATCAAAAAAGAACAGGGAAAAGAATGAAAAAAAGCATACTGCTGGGCGTGTTTCTGGGCGTTGCGATGGGGGCGGCGGCGGTCACATTAGAGGAAAATTTCCGCGACGTGCCGGTGGCCGACCGGCCGTGGGCCTACTGGTGGTGGATCAACGGGCACGTGGACAAGGAGACGATCAGCAGCGACATGGAGGCCATGCGCCGCGTGGGTTTCGGCGGGCTGCTGATGTTCGACGCCCGCGGCTATTGGGACGACAAGGGGCATCTCGTGCTTCCCAAACCCAAGATGGAGTTCATGAGCCCCGAGTGGCGCGAGATGCTGAAGTTCGGAATCCAGGAGGCGGCGCGCGTGGGGCTGGAGGTCAGCGTGAACCTCAGCAGTTGCGCGGGCGCGCTGAAGGGGCCTTGGGAGGTCGGCCCCGATGCGCCCAAGCGCCTGATCTGCCAGACCACGGCGCTGGCGGGCGGGACGCGGCTTGACGCGGTCTTGAAGAAGCCGGAACGCGCCTATTTCTGGGACGTTGCGACCTTCGCCGTGCGCTACGAGGGCGAGCCGGTCGCGGCGCAGGCCGAGTGGATCAACGGCGGCGACGGGCTCTACACGATGCACGCGTCGGCGTGGGGCAAGAAGATCGACGGCCAGAAGTCGCTCTCGTTCCGCACGGCGCAAGAGGTGGTGGAGCTGACGGGCAAGGTGGGCGCCGACGGGCGGCTCGCGTGGGACGTGCCGCCGGGCCAGTGGGCGCTGGTGCGCTTCGGCCACACGACCATCGACGGCCACGAGTACGACGTGGACGTGCTCGACCCGCAGGCGGTCACGGCGCACTTCAAGCGCATGGGCGACGCGATCATCGCGGACGTCGGCCCGCTGGCCGGCAAAACGCTGACGCACTTCTACAGCGTGAGCTGGGAAGGCGCGGTTCCCACGTGGACCGGCGCGTTCGAGCAGGAGTTCGCCCGGTACAGCGGCTACGCCATCCGGCCGTGGATGCCGGTGCTGGCCGGCTTCGCCATCAAGGACCAAGAAGCCTCCAAGCGCTTCATCAGCGACTACCGCCGCGCGCGCAACGACTGCTTCCGCGACAACTTCTACGGCACGATGATGGAGCTGTGCCACAAGCGCGGGCTCCAGTGGCACTCCGAGTCCGGAGGTCCGTGGAACCGCGACCCGAACGTGTTCGGCGAGGCCGACCAGCTCTCGTTCCTCGGCCGCAACGACATGCCGCAGGGCGAGTTCTGGTATACGGGCGCCCCGGACCGGCGCGGCCGGCAGATGAGCCGCCCGCAGGCGATCACGGCGCACATCTACGGCAAGCGGCTGGCGGCGGCCGAGGCCTTCACGCACATGGTGCGCCACTGGACGCCCAGCCCCGCCCTTCTGAAGCGGGCCGGCGACGAGAGTTTTGTGGACGGCGTCAACCAGCTCGTCTGGCACACCTTCACCTGCTCGCCTAAAGCGTTCGGCGTGCCGGGCACCGAATATTTCGCCGGCACGCACATCAATCCGAAGGTGACCTGGTTCGAGCAGGCCGCGCCCTTCCTGAGCTATCTCGGCCGGTGCCAGCACCTGCTGCGTCAGGGTCTGTTCGTGGCGGATGTCTGCGCCTATGTGGGCGACGCGCCGTACCAGCACTGGGGCCGCTTCGCGACGAACTGGACCGCAGCCGCCACGATGGCGCTGCCGCAGGGCCACGGATACGATGTGATCACGACCGAGGCGCTGCTGGCGCGGGCGGAGGCGAAGGACGGCGCGGTGGTGCTGCCGGACGGCATGAGCTACCGCGTGCTTGCGGTCGACCTCGATACCGACGAGGTTCCGCTCGCGGCGCTGCGCAAGATCGACGCGCTCAAGCGGGCCGGCGTGCCGGTCGTTTTCGGCGCGCGCCGGCCGGTGCGCACGCCGGGGCAGGCCGCGGGCAGCGACGAAGTCAAGCGGCTGGGCGAGTCGCTGTGGGCGGGTTCCCCCACGCTGGCCGAGACGCTCAAGGCCAGGGGGCTGGCGCCGGATTTCGAGGGCCCGTTCGAGTACACGCACCGGCGCGACGGCGACACCGACCTCTACTTCGTGTCGGGCACGGGCAAGGCCGACTGCACCTTCCGCGCGAGCGGCCGGCAGCCCGAGCTCTGGGATGCGGTCAGCGGCAAGATCGATGCGGAAGTCGGGGGACGGAGGACGGTGGACGGCCGGACCGTCGTGACGTTGGACTTGCCCGAGCACGGCTCGGTGTTCGTGGTGTTCCGCAAACAGTCGACAGAGGGCCGCGGCGCCATTCATGCGGCCTCCGACCGCCGGCCTCCGGCCTCTGTCGAGCTGTCTGGCCCGTGGGAGGTGAGCTTCCAGGCCGGGCGCGGCGCGCCGGAGAAGTCCGTCTTTGAGACGCTGGCCGACTGGACGACGCACGCCGACCCCGGCATCAAATATTTCTCCGGCACGGCCACCTACCGCAAGAGCCTCGACGTGACGGCGGAGCAGGCGGCCCGGCGGGCCGTGCTGCAGCTCGGCTCCGTGGCCGCGCTCGCGCAGGTGCGGCTCAACGGCAAGGACCTCGGCGTGGTATGGACGGCGCCGTGGCAGGTGGAGCTGACCGGGGCGTTGAAGGCCGGCAAGAACGAGCTGGAGATCGAGGTCACCAACGCGTGGGCGAACCGGCTTGTCGGCGATGCCGGGTTGCCGCCGGAACAGCGCATCACCGTGAGCAACATGCAGTTCGAGAAGGGCAAGCGCACGCTCAAAGCCTTCCAGGGGTTCGCCTCCGAAGACGCGCTTCAGCCGTCCGGCCTGGTGGGGCCGGTGCGCATCGAGTTGTGGCCGTGACCTGAGCGCCCCTCTTTTGCTATACTGGCGACCTGAAACAGAGAACGCTTCCCGGCGGCAGCAAGGTTTGCCCCGGGGAGCCTCAAAGGAGGGTATGTCGATGAGCAGAAGAGGGTGCTTCTTGTGTCTCTCCGCTGTACTTGCGGCGGGCGCGGCTTGGGCGCAAAGCGAGTCTTTCCAGGCGAGCCTGACGCCGGACCACGCGATCCATGACAGGACCACGCGGATTGAGGGCATGACGCTCAGCATTTGGGGCGAAAACCCGCAGTCGGCGTTTTCGCTCGGCTTCGTGAACGGGGCCACCGGGCAGAGCTCGGGGCTGAGTCTGGGCCTGCTGAACTATGCGGACACCTACTCCGGCGCGCAGTGGTCGATCATCAACATCACGCACGGTGACGTCAGCGGCTGGCAGGGCGGCTTCGCCTTCGGCCTGCTGGGCAGCGTGATGAACTACACCGGCGGGCACATGCGCGGCCTTCAGACCGGCCTGATCAACATGAGCGGCAACCTGTCGGGCCTCCAGGTCGGCCTGGTCAACTATTCGCAGCGGGTCGATTCCGGGCTTCAGATCGGCCTGATCAACCTGATCGCCGAGACCGAGGGCTGGTTCGAGAATTTCCCGCATGAGGTGGCGCCCGGCATGGTGCTGGCGAACTGGCGGTTTTAAGCGGAGAGACCACGGATGAACACGATCAAAACGCAGCAGGCGCCGGAGGCCATCGGGCCGTACGCGCAGGCGATTGAAGCCAACGGCCTGGTGTTCTGCTCGGGGCAGATCCCGATCAACCCCGCGTCGGGCAACATCGAGGTGGTGGGGGCTGCAGAACAGACGATGCAGGTGCTGCTGAACCTGCGCGCGGTGCTGGAGGCCGCGGGGCTCGGCCTGGACAAGGTGGTGAAGACGACCGTGTTCCTGACCGACATCGGCGATTTCCCGGCGGTCAACAAGGTCTACGCCGAGATGTTCGGCGGCCACACGCCGGCGCGCTCGACGGTGCAGGTCGCCCGCCTGCCCAAATGCGCGAAAGTCGAGATCGAGGCGGTCGCCGTCAAATGAGGCCGTGCGCCGCGAGCCAGTCGCGGACCGGGGCTTCGGGCAGGCCCATGATGTTGGTGTAGGAGCCGCTGTATCCGGCGATCAGCAGCTCCCCGTTCTCGTCGATGTCGTAGGCGCCGGCGCGGTCGAGCGGCCGCGTCTTGCGCAGGTAGGCGGTGAGGGTCTCTTCCGACAGGATTTTGAAGCGCACGGAAGAGGCCTCGACGCGGACTTCGGGCTCGGCGTCGGGCAGCCCGAGCGCGATGCCGGTGTAGACGATCTGCGTGCGGCCGGAGAAGGCGCGCAGGAACTGCGCCGCCTCGTCGAGGTCGGCCGGTTTGCCGATCAGGCGGCCTTCGAACCAGACCAGCGTGTCGGCGGTGATGAGCGCGGCGCCGGGGTGGCGCCGGCGGCAGGCGCGGTACTTCTCCAGCGCGTTGGTGACGACCGTGTGGACCGGGTCGGCGGCGTCATGGATCTCTTCGGTGTCCGCCGAGGAGACGCTGAAGGCGCAACCCAGGGCGTGCAGGATTTTTTTGCGGCGCGGCGAAGCCGAGCCGAGGATGAGCGGGTGGCGGGTGGGCATACGTGCGATGAAAGTAGCACGGGCCGGGGTGGATTGCAAGAGCACGGGAGGTCGGTTGTGACGGATGTTTGGCTGAGCGTGATGGCGCTGTTGCTGGTGGTCGCGGTATCGCTGCTCGCGTTCGTGGTGCGGCGTCTGACGCGGCCTGCGGACGACGGGTTCGGCCCGCGGCTGGACGGCTTTGAAAAAGGGCTGGAGCGCGTCGAGCGCGCGGTGCGCGACGAGGTGGCCCGCAACCGCGATGAGCAGGGGCGGATCGACCGCGAGCAGCGCCGGGAGCTGGCCGAGGCCCTCAAGGCGTTCGGCGACACCGTCGCGGCCCGGAGCGCGGAAGGGGCCGCCGCCCACGAGCGGCAGCTCGAAGCGATGTCGCTCAAGATCCAGCGCCTTTCGGAGGCGAACGAGGCGCGGCTCGAGGCGGTGCGCCAGACCGTCGAAGGGCAGCTCAAGCGCCTGCAGGAGGACAACGCCAAGCAGCTGGAGCTGATGCGCCAGACCGTTGACGAAAAGCTGCAGGGAACGCTCGAAAAGCGGCTGGGCGACTCGTTCAGGCTGGTCAGCGAGCGGCTGGAGGAGGTGCACAAGGGGCTGGGCGAGATGCAGAGCCTCGCGACCGGCGTGGGCGACCTCAAGAAGGTGCTCACCAACGTCAAGACGCGCGGCACGTGGGGCGAGGTGCAGCTCGGCGCGCTGCTGGAGCAGGTTCTGAGCCCCGAGCAGTACGCGCTGAACGTCGCGACCAAGGAGGGCGGCGAACGCGTCGAGTTCGCGGTCCGGCTGCCGGGTCCGGGCGGCGAGCGCGACGAGACGGTCTGGCTGCCGCTCGACGCGAAGTTCCCGATGGAGGACTACCAGCGCCTCGTCGAAGCCCAGGAGCGCGCGGACGCGGCCGCGGTCGAGGCGGCCGGCAAGCAGCTTGAGAACCGCGTGCGCGCCTGCGCCATCGACATCAGCGAGAAGTATCTGAATCCGCCCAAGACGACCGATTTCGGCATCCTGTATCTGCCGGTCGAGGGGCTCTATGCGGAGGTCGTGCGCCGCGTCGGCCTGACCGAGCGCCTGCAGCGCGAGCAGCGCGTGGCCGTGGCGGGGCCGACGACGCTCTGGGCGCTCTTGGGCAGCCTGCAGATGGGCTTCCGCACCCTGGCGATCCAGAAGCGCTCGAGCGAGGTGTGGAGCCTGCTCGCGGCGGTCAAGACCGAGTGGATGAAGTACGGCGACGTGCTCGACGCGGTGCAGAAGAAGCTGCAGCAGGCCTCGGAGACGCTCGACAAGGCGCAGGTGCGCTCGCGGGCGGTCGGCCGCAAGCTCCGGGATGTGCAGGAGCTGCCGGAGCGGGACGCCGCCGCGCTGCTGCCCGGCGACCTCTCGGCGGCGCTGGACGAGGCCGACGACGCGCCGGCCTCGGGGACGGAGGGCTGATGCGCTACACGGACCGCCTGTTCCGTCCGCCCGCCGAGGCGGAGAGCCTGATTTTCCAGGTGGCGATCGGCTGCCCGCACAACACCTGCCGCTTCTGCGCGATGTACAAAGGCGTGCCGTACCGCGTGCGCCCGCAGGAGGAGGTGCTGGCGGAGTTCGAGGAGGCGTCGCGCCGCTATCCCGCGGAGCGCCGGATCTTTCTGGCCGACGGCGACGTGATGGCGCTCTCGTTCGAGCGCCTGCGCGCGATGCTGGAGGCGCTGAACCGGCTCTTTCCCCGCCTGGCGCGCGTGAACGTCTACGCCAACGGCAGCTCGATTCTGGCGAAGAGCGACGCGGAGCTGGCCGCGCTGCGCCGCCTGAAGCTCGACACGCTCTACGTCGGGTTGGAGAGCGGCGACGACGCGCTGCTCCGCGCCGTCGAGAAGGGCGAGACCGCCGCGGGGATGTGCGAGGCGGTGCGGCGGGCGCAGGCGCTCGGGTTCAAAGGCTCCGTGATGGTGCTGCTGGGGCTGGGCGGGCGCGAGGGCTCGGCGCGGCACGCCGACGCCACGGCGGCGGTGCTCAACCGCATGCAGCCGCGCCTGCTGTCGGCCCTGCGCTTTGTGGACGTGCCGGGCGCAAACATGGATGACGGCTATCGGGCGCTCACCGAGTTCGAGGCCGTCGGCGAACTGATCCGGCTGCTGCGCGGACTGGAGCTGGAGCACACGGTTTTCCGCGCGAACCACACGTCGAACCCCGTGCCGCTCGAGGGCCGTTTTCCGCGCGACCGCGAGGCGCTGATCGCGCATCTTGAGGCGCTGCTGCCGCGGCTGGACAAGCGGGGGCCGGGGCGGCTGCCCTTCACGCTGTAGCGTCCGGCCACAGCGGCACGCCGCGGCCGGCGAGGTTCGCGCGCAGGCGTGCGACCGCGGCCTCTTTGGCTTTGGCCTCCACCTCGACCGTCACGTCCAGGGGGTGCCAGGCGTGCGGGAAGTCCGCCGGGTCGATGAAATCGTGGTGCGGCCCGGGCCGCTTGCTGCCGTGTCCGTCCTTGGGCGACGAGACGTGGAAGAGCGGCTCGCGGTTCCAGGTGGCGAGGGCCTGCGCGGTGGCCTCCTCGGCCGACAGGCTGTCCGGCAGGCAGCGGTGGTGGTGCACGTCGTAGACGAACGGCGTGCCGGTCGCGCGGCAGAAGGGCAGGAGATCGGCGGGGGTATAGACGCGGTCGTCGTTCTCCAGCGTCAGTCGCGCCCGCACGTTCTGCGGCAGCGCGTCGATCGCGGCGGCGAGCCGCGCGAGCGCGGACGCCTTGTCGCCGTACGCGCCGCCGGCGTGGACGTTGATCACGTCGGCGTTGACCCAGCCGGCGACTTCGGCCTGGTAGGCCAGGTCCAGCAGCGATGTCCGGACGATCTCCGGATCGGCGGCGCTCAGCAGGATGAACTGGTCCGGGTGAAAAGAGAGGCGGAGCCCGTTTGCCCGCGCGAAACGGCCGCAGGCCTTGAAGGCTGCGACGATCGCGGCGGCGTCCGGCAGGTCCTCGACGGCGTAGCCGGCTGCGGGGTGGGTTTTGACGGGCAGGATCTGGCTGTTGACGCGGAAGCAGCCGATGCCGTGTGCGGCGCAGTAGGCGAGGGCTTGGCGCAGGGCCTCGGCGTTGTCGAGCGCCAGCCGGGAGAGCTTGCCGAGCTGCTGGGCGCGCGGCAGCCGGGACAGCGCGGCGGCGGTGGTCGTCCGGAACGCGATCGGCTCCTTGAAGAATTTGCAGCAGAGGCCCAGGCGGATCATGTGCGCTCCTTGTTTTGGCGGCAGGTATGGTACAGGCCAAAACGGTGAATGTCGAGTGGGGGAGTTGTTTTTGCGCCTGGTTTCTGATACGCTTTTAAACATTAATCGAATCGTGAACCGGCGGGTACCGCCGCTGAAGGAGGGGATGAACATGGCATCGATCAAGGGAACCCAAACCGAAAAGAACGTGCTGACGGCCTTCACGGGCGAGTCGGCGGCGCGCAACCGTTACACCTACTGGGCCGGACAGGCCAAGAAGGAAGGTTTCGTGCAGATCGAGGCGATCTTCGAGGAGACCGCGAACCAGGAGAAGGAGCATGCCAAGCGCCTGTTCAAGTTTCTGGAAGGCGGCGAGGTTGAAATCAAAATCGGCCTGCCGGCGGGCACGATCGACAAGACGATCGTCAACCTGCGCCATGCGGCCGAGGGCGAGGAGTACGAGTGGCAGCACATGTACCCCGATTTCGCCAAGGTGGCCCGCGCCGAGGGGTTCGAGGCCGTCGCGAAAGTGATGGAGTCGATCGCCGTCGCCGAGAAGTTCCACGGCGAGCGCTACCGCAAGCTGGCCATGAACATCGAGAAGGACCTGGTGTTCAAGCGCGAGGACGAGAAGACCGTCTGGCGCTGCCGCAACTGCGGCTACATCCATGTCGGCAAGCATGCGCTGGACCTCTGCCCGGCCTGCGCGCACCCGCAGGCGCACTTCGAGCTGGTCCCCGGCAACTGGTAAAAGCCCGGCTCAGAGGGAAGCAGGGCCCGGACGGGGTGATCCCGTGCGGGCCCTGCCGTTTTGTTTAAAACGCCTGCAAGCAGATTGCCGCAGCAGGGGCGGTGTGATATACTTACGTCAAATTTATGAAAAAGAGCGTTTGCTGCTGCGTGTCTCTGTTGCTGGCGCTGGCTTTTGCCCGGCCTGCGCAGGCGGACGAGGCCTTTTCCGGTTTCGAACAGGTCAAGGCCAAGGCCGCCCAACTGGCGAAGTCGCCGTATCAGGATTGGTCTCGCGACCTCTCCAAGTCGATGCCCAAACTGACGTATGATCAGTACCGGGACATCCGTTTCAACCCCCGCAAAGCGGTGTGGCGCTACGACCACATCCCGTTCCAGATGCACCTGTTCCATCCCGGCTGGATCCAGAACGACCAGGTGGATGTCAACGTGGTGAGCGACGGGCGGTCGGCCGCGGTGCGCTACGACCGCGAGCTGTTCGATTTCGGGACCAACGCGGTGGGCAAGATCGATGCGGAGCAGATGCGCTTCTCGGGGTTCCGCATCCATTACCCGCTGAACCGGCCGGAGTACCTCGACGAGCTGGTCGTGTTCCAGGGGGCCACCTACTTCCGGGTGCTGGCCAAGAACCTGGTCTACGGGCTCTCCGCGCGCGCCGTGGCGGTCAACTGCGGCGGCCCGGGCCCCGAAGAGTTTCCGCGCTTCCGCGAATTCTGGGTCTGCCGGCCTGAGCCGAAAGAGGAGTTCGTGCGCGTGTACGGCCTCTTCGACAGCCCGAGCCTGTCGGGCGCGGGCGAGTTCCTGATCCGGCCCGGCGCGGTGACGGTGATGGAGAACCGCGTGGCGGTCTATGCCCGCACGAACGTGGCGCATCTGGGCATCGCGCCGCTGACCAGCATGTACTGGTACGGCAAGAACTCCGCGCTGCGCTTCTCGGATTTCAGGCCCGAGGTCCACGACTCGGACGGCCTGCTGATGAACAACGGGACGGGCGAGTGGCTGTGGCGCCCGCTGGTGAACGAGGGCAAGTTCCGGCTCTGCTCGTTCGGCGACAGCAACCCCAAGGGATTCGGCCTCTTGCAGCGCGACCGCGCGTTCGCCACGTATGAGGACCTGGAGGCGCACTATCAGGACCGCCCGGCCGTTTGGGTGACGCCCAAGGGCGCGTGGGGCGAGGGCGCGGTGCGCCTGCTGGAACTGCCGGCCGCCGACGAGTTCGGCGACAACATCGTGGCGTTCTGGGAGCCGAAGACGCCGCTCTCCGCCGGCCAGAGCGCGGAGTTCGCCTATGAGCTGCGCTGGTTCGGCGACGACGCCGCGCTGCCGCCGCTGGGCCGCACGGTCACGACGCGCGTGGCGGATCTGCCCGACTACGGCCGCAAGGCCAAGACGGACAAGTCGGTGACCCGCAAGTTCGTGCTGGACTTCGCGTGGCCCACGGTCGCGGCCGATGCCGAAGGGGGCAAGCTCAACGCCGTGGTGAGCGTGCAGGGCGCGACGCTTTCGAAGCCGGTCGAGCAGTACAACCCGTACGGCCGGACCTGGCGGGTGTTCTTCAGCGCCACCGTGCCCGCCGCAGGGCAGCCGGTGGAGCTGCGTGCGTTCGTGCGTCGCGACAACCAGCCGGTGACGGAAACATGGATTTATCTCTGGAATCCATAAGTCTCCCGCCCTGGGACCCCGTGCGGGCGGAAGAGTGGAATGACGCTTACGAGAAGGTGGAGAACTATCTCCGCGCCTGTCGCGTGGGCAGCCATCTCCAACGGGCGCGCCTGATCGCGCTCATCCTCCAGCGCGTCTACGACCGGAAGCAGGCCGATCCGTCGGTGTCGGAGACCTCGCTGCCCGAGCTGGCGATCGTCGAGGTGCGCGAGCGCGTGGAGGAGTGGATCCGCCACTATCTGCCGCCGCACGCGGACGGCAGCGCGCTCAATCTCGGCGAAGGCATGCTGGCGATCTACCTGTGCGACGGTCCGACCCGCTGGCCTTACGCGTTCTTGGACTCGCACCGCATGCCGGCGGAGTACGCCGAGCTGCTCGGCGCGCGCGTGGTGCGGCCCGGCCCGGACTTGGCCGTGAGCAGCATGGTGCCGCGCGACATGGACTTGGGCCTGATGCCCGAACTGGTCGGCAGCGCGATGGAGACGTTTGAGGCCCTGCCGGTGCTGAAGACCCTGCTGGCGTGGCTGCTCTTCCTCGGCCTCATGGGCTTCCTCTTCTGGTACACCCGGTGAATCGTGGCCAGGGCTTTCCGCCCGGCCGCCCGACGGAGCCGAAAATCCCCCTATGCAAACTGACGCGTCAACGCAGATCCCGGTCCAGGTGGTGAACCCGTCGCGCCATTCGGCGCGGCGTCAGGTGCTGTTCTTCTCCAGCGTGCTGTTCCTCACCTCGGTGGCGACGTGGCTCATGGCCGACATCCTCTGGCGCGGCGGCCTGACGGGCGTGGAGACGGCGATGCTGGTGCTGTTCGTGCCGCTCTTCGGCATGGTGGCGCTGGGCTTCATGCAGGCTCTGGTGGGCTTCTTCGTGCTGCTGCGGTCGCGCGACACCTATGAGATCACGGCGACGGTCCCCGCCGAGGGGCCCGATCCCGCGACGATGCCGGCCACGGCGCTGCTGATCCCGATCTACAACGAGGACGTCAGCCGCGTTTTCGAGGGGCTGCGCGTCATGTATCTGGCGCTGGCCAACGCGGGACTGATCAGCCGCTTCGACTTCTTCATCCTCAGCGACTCCACGGACCCGAACAAGTGGATCGAGGAGGAGGTCGGCTGGATCGACCTGTGCAAGCAGCTCAAGGGGTTCGGCCGCATCTTCTACCGCAAGCGCCACATTCCCCTGAACCGCAAGAGCGGCAACATCAGCGACTTCTGCCGCCGCTGGGGCAAGCGCTACCGCTACATGGTCGTGCTGGACGCCGACAGCCTGATGGAGCCGATGACGCTGGCGCGCATGGTGCAGGTCATGGAGGCGAACCCGAAGACCGGCATCCTGCAGACCGCGCCGCAGCCGATCCAGGCGCAGACGCCGATGGCGCGCATGCTGCAGTTCGCGGGCTACTGCTACGGGCCGATCTTCCAGGCGGGGCTCAACTTCTGGCAGTCCAACAACGGCAACTTCTGGGGCCACAACGCGATCATCCGCACGGCGCCCTTCATCGAGCACTGCGCGCTCCCGGCGATGCCCGGCTCGAAGCACTCGCGCTTCATGAGCCACGACTACGTGGAGGCCGCGCTGATGCGCAAGGCGAACTACGAGGTCTGGCTGGCCTACACCCTCGGCGGCTCGTTCGAGAACCTGCCGCCCACGATCATCGACTGCGCCAAGCGCGACCGCCGCTGGTGCCGCGGCAACTTCCAGCACAGCTGGCTGCTGATGGCGCAGGGGCTGCTTCCGATCAACCGGCTGCACCTGTCGCTGGGCATCCTCTCCTACCTCTGCTCGCCGCTCTGGCTGATCTTCATGGTGCTGGGGGTGGTCCAGTACCGCCGCGAGGTGTTGTCGCCCGAAACGACGTTCGATGCGGACATCGGCATCTCCTCCTACCTCGACATCGGCGGCGGCAGGCTGTCGCTGCTGCTCTTTCTGGCCACGCTGGCGATGCTGACCTTCCCCAAGGTGCTGGCGACGCTGCTGGTGCTGTTCAGCCGCGAGAAACGCAAGGCGTTCGGCGGGGCGGCGCGCACCGTGGCGGGGTTCGTGACGGAGCATCTGCTCTCCGCGCTGATGGCGCCGATCCTGATGCTCTTCACCTCGCTTTCGGTGACGTTTGTGCTGATCGGCCGGGAGATCTCCTGGGGCGCCCAGCGGCGCGACGCGGAGGGCATCGACTGGCCGGGGATCCTGAGGGCGCACGCCTGGCACACGGCGGCGGGCCTGATCGCGGCCGAGCTCGTGTACCGCATCCATCCGGCGTTTTTCTGGTGGACGTTGCCGGTGACGCTCGGCCTGGTCTTCTCGATCCCGCTGTCGGCGCTGCTGGGGCACGAGCCGTTCGGCCGCTTCCTCAACCGGCTGGGCCTGTTCCGCACGCCGCCCGAGGCGGAGCCGCCGCTGATGGTGACGCACATGGAGAAAAACCTGGAGGTGTGCCGCAGCCAGCTGCCGCCGCCCGGGTGGCTACAGAAGCACTACGGCGTGGCGCAGGTGGTGCTCGACCCCTACATCAACGCCGCGCACGTCTCGCTGCTGCGCGTGAAACGCAAGCTGAGCTATCCCATCACGGCGTACTTCGAGAAGCTCAGCGAGCGCCTGCTGACCCAGGGGCCTTCGGCGCTGAACCGCCGCGAGCTACTGGCGCTGCTGCGCAACGCGGACTCGATGGCCGAGATCCACGACCGCCTCTGGAAGACGCCGGACCGCCAGCTGCCGGAGTGGTGGAAGATGGCGATGCGCCACTACAACCTGCTCACCGGCCGGCCGCGCACGCCCCTCTACCGCTAGCTACTCCTCTTTGCGGACATCCACGCGGGTGGCGCCGCCGCGCCGCGCGTAGGGCGGCGGGCTCACCACGGCCTGGCCGTCGTCCGGCGGCGGCGTGTTGCGGGTGGAGGCTCCGAAAAAGGGGAAGCCCGCGAAGGGATTGCCGCGCGCCGCGCCCTCCTCCATCAGCACCAGTCGGTACTCGCGCTCGGCCGACTGGTAGACGTAGAAGGCGATCAGCAGGCGGATCATCATGAAGCCTTCGAACTTGTCCGTCCACCACGAGAAGAACACGGACAGCGCCATCAGCAGCGCGACGAAGCGGCCGATGCGCGAGGCGATCCACGTGGCCTTGACGCGCGTCATGAAGAACTGCTGCAGGAAGGCGCGCAGGATGCGGCCGCCGTCCATCGGGAAGGCGGGCAGCAGGTTGAAGCCGAAGAGGAGCAGGTTCAACCAGCCGATCTGGTAGAAAACGAACGCGCCGAGCTTGCCGTGCAGCGCCGGCAGGTAGCTCGGGGCGAGCAGCCCCGCCGCGGCGAGCACGAAGCTGACCGCCGGGCCGGCGGCGGCCATCAGAAACTCCTGCCAGGCTTTGCGCGGCATCGAGAGCAGCGAGGCGCACCCGCCCATCATCATCAGCGTGATGTCGCGCACGCGGCAGCCGAACGCCATGGCCACCAGGCTGTGGCCCAGCTCGTGCAGGGTGATCGAGAGCAGGAGCGCCACGCCGGCCGCGAGGCCGTAGAGCGGGTCGCCGTAGTTCGTGACCAGCAGAAAGAGCAGGACGAGCAGGGAGAGGTCGAGCTGGATCGGGATGCCGAAGACGGTGCAGAGGCGGTAGGAGGATTTGAGCATAGGGACGGGGCGTCAGGGGTTCTGGGTTCGGGGTTCAGGCGCGTCCGGCGGGCCGGCGCGCGGGGTCAGAGCGTGGTGATCAGGACGGTGCTGTCCTGCTCGGGGTTGAGCGTGTAGCCGGTCGCGGAGGCGGGGATCAGGGCGCTGGAGCCGGCGGCGAGCGCGTGGCTCTCGTTGCCCGCGGTGACGGTCAGCCGGCCCGCGGTGACGAACAGCGCGTGGAAGCTGCTGCGGTCCAGGGTCACGCGCAGCGGCGCCTCCAGATCCAGCTTGCGCAGGGTGAAGAAGTCGCACGAGACCATGTCCGACCAGAGGTTGCCGTCGTCGCTCTCGCGGGGGGCGGGGTCGAGCATCTGCGGGGCGGGCAAGGACCAGTCGATGGTCTTGAAGCTCTCCTCGATGTGGAGCGGCCGCGGCTGGCCGTCCGCGCCGGTGCGGGCCCAGTCGAACAGGCGGTAGGTGGTGTTGGAGCTCTGCTGCACCTCGTAGATCAGGCAACCGGCGCCGATGGCGTGGACCAGCCCGCCGGGGATGAAGAGGGCCTGGCCGGGCTCGACCTCCAGCTGGACCAGCTGCTCCGCGGCGGTGCCGTCCGCCAGCGCGGCGCGCAGCGCGGCGGGCGAGGCGCTCTCCGTGAGCCCCGCGTAGAGGCTGGCGCCGGGGGTGCGGTCGAGCACGACCCACATCTCGGTCTTGGGCTCGCCGCCCGTGTGCTGGGCGTTCTCGTTGTTCGGGTGGACTTGCACGCTGAGGCGGTCGCGGGCGTCGATCAGCTTGAACAGCAGGGGGAAGCGGGCGGGGTCGGGAGCGCGCGTGCCGAGCAGCGAACGCCCGTACTCGCGGGCCAGCTCGGCCAGGCCGCGGCCTTCGAAAGGACCGGAAGAGACGACGCTCTCGCCGTCCGGGTGGGCGGAGATCTCCCAAGACTCGGCGCAGACCGGCGGCGTGCCGGTGCGGCCGTAGGCGGCGGTGATCCGGTTTCCGCCCCAGATGTAGTCTTTGTAAACGGGGATGAAGACGAGCGGGGTCTGAATCACTTTCATAGATAAAGTTTATCACCCTGATGGCGGATTGCAAGAAGTGTCTTGGCGGGCAAATAAGTGAGAATTCGTCCGTCGGGGGGTTGACGGCTTTCGGGGCGAAGGGGTATATTAATGCCTGTAACCCGAATGAGGTGAATTATGGCCAAGTCCGATGCTTTCGTTGAGACATCCAAAAAACGCTTTGAAGTCGCAGACGCCCGCGAGGTCAAACTCGGCGTGGGCGGCACGTTTAAGGCGGAGCAGGTCGGAACGCTCGGGATCAACTCCGGCGATATCGAATAACTGCGTCTTCTGCAACGGTTGACCGTTTTCGCCTCATGTCCCATCCCCAGTTAATCTGCGATCTGGCGGATATCCGGTTTGTTTTTGAATCCTTAACCTCGGATGCCTTCAATCCGAACTTCGAGCCGTTCCTCTTTCAGGGCGGAGCTGTGTCCGCCTCCTGCCGGGTCGTCTGCGCAGGCCCCGTTGCCGAGTTGGACGGGCTGCGCGTGTCGGGCGCATGGCACTTCGCGTGGCAGGACGGGCGGGCCTGCCTCATGGGGGCCAATCCCGCGGGCGCGGTCATGTGGCGCATGACGGGCGTGCCGCCCTATGAGCAACTGCGCTTCGAGTGGCACCCGACCGCCTTTGAGGCCATGTACCGCAACGAGACGTACGGGACGTACGGCATCGTCGCCATCCTGGCCCTGGTGCTGCGGCTGCTGCCGCTCGGCGGCCTGGTGCTGCACGGGTCCGCGCAGGTGCTGGACGGAAAGGGCATCATCTGCACCGGCCCCTCGGGCCGGGGCAAGAGCACGATCTCGCGCCTCTTCAGCGGTTGCGGCGTGGCGGTCCTGACCGACGAGCGCCCGATCGTGCGGCCGGACGCCTCGGCCGGCCCCGCGGGCTTCCGCGTATATGGCTCGCCGTGGCCGAGCTCCGGCAATTTCGTGCTGAACGCGTCGGCCCCGCTCCGCAAGATCTACTTCATCGAGCACGGCCCCGAGCCGGTGATCGAACCGCTGACGACGCGCGAGGCGGTGCTGCGCCTGCTGGACGTGGCCCTGGTGCCGTGGCTGGACGCGGCCTTCTTCGATCCGCTGCTCCAGACGTTGGAGGCCCTGATCCGCAACGTGCCCCACGCCGTGCTGCGCTTCCGCCCCGACGCCTCGGCCGTCGAGGCCGTCCGGCGCGACCTCGCCGCGGCCGCCGGCTGACGCGCGCATCCGTTTTTTAGGATGGAAGCCGGCCCGCCGAGAAGCTATACTTCCCCACTTCACTTTCTTTGAGAAGAGGAGCTGTGCAAGATGGACACGAAATTGACCGACAACGTTTTTTGGGTGGGGTTCGTCGACTGGGCCGTGCGCGATTTCCACGGGTACACCACGAGCCGCGGTTCGACCTATAACGCGTACCTGGTGCTGGGCGAGAAGGCGGCGCTGATCGATACGGTCAAAGCCCCGTACGTGGCGGCCTATCTGGAGAACATCAAGGCGCACGTGCCGCTGGAGAAGATCGCGTACATCGTCTGCAACCACGCCGAGCCGGACCACTCCGGCGGCCTGCCCGCCACGATGCGCGCCTGCCCCAACGCGACGCTGCTCTGCAACGCCAAGTGCAAGGACGCCCTGGCGCACCACTACGACGTGAGCGGCTGGAACATCCAGGTCGTCAAGGACGCCGAGACCTTCCCGCTGGGCGGCAAGACGCTGCAGTTCTTCGACACGCCGATGGTGCACTGGCCCGAATCGATGGTGACCTATCTGGTCGAGGACGCGGTCCTCTTCTCCATGGACGCCTTCGGCCAGCACTACGCCTCGGGGTTCCGCTTCGACGACGAGTCGGACCTGTGCGAGGTGATGCAGGAGGCCAAGACCTATTACGCCAACATCGTGCTGCCGTACGGGCGCCCGGTGGCCGCGACGCTGGCCCGCCTGGGCGGCCTCAAGCTGGCGCTCGTCGCCCCCAGCCACGGCGTGATCTGGCGCAGCCACTTCGCCAAAATCGTGGAGGCCTACCAGGCCTGGATGGTCTGCAAGCCGGCGAAGAAGGTCGTGGTCGCCTATTGCAGCATGTGGGGCAGCACGCGCGCCATGGCCGAGGCCGTGGCGGCCGGCGCCGAGGAACTGCCGGTCGACGTCAAGCTGATCAACGTGGACGCCACCTCCGACACGCAGGTGGTGACCGAGGTGATGGACTGCGCGGCGTTCGCCGCAGGCTCCGCGACGCTCAACATGGGCCTCATGCCGCGCATGGCCGCGACGCTCACCTACCTGCGCGGCCTGAAGCCGCAGGGCAAGCGCAGCTTCGCTTTCGGCTCCTACGGCTGGGCGTCGAAGGGCTGCGAAGAGGTTGCCCAGTATCTTCAGGCGATGCAGGCGTCGCCGGTGTGCGAGCCGGTGAACTGCCGCTTCGCGCCGGACGCCGAAACCCTGGCGAAATGCCGCGCCGCCGGTCGCGCCTTGGCCGAGGTGGCGATGGGGGCCTAGAGGCCGAAGGCCTTGCGGTTCGCGCTTCATTCGTCGGAAACACGATCGGTTGAAAATCAGTTATGAGACGTTCGCTTATCATCGGGATGCTGTCGACCGCGCTGGCGCTTGCCGCGCAGGCGCTGCCGTGGGGCGACAGCCCGTTCGGCCTCAAGGTGGAGACCGTGGCGGTCGAAGCCGGCCGCGCCGAGGTGCGCGTGGCGGTGACCGTGCCCGGACGGCATGTGGTCTACGCCGAGTCGTTCAAAGTGACGGCCGGCGCGGACGCCGCGCTCACGAATCTCGCGCTCGCGCAACCTGACCTGAAGCCCGATCCCGTCGACCCGGGCAAGCAGGTGGCGGTCTTCGCCCATCCGTTCGAATCGCGCTGGCGGGTCTCGCCCGCCCAAGAGGGCACGCGCCTGACCGTCGCATACCAAGGGTGCGACGACAAGGTCTGCTTCATGCCGGAAGAGCACGCGTTCCGGTTCGACGCGACGTCCGGCGCCTTCGTGCCGGCTGCCGCGGCCGCGGCGCCCGCGGCGCCGGCGTCCGACGGCGCGTGGGCGCACGGACGGGCGGTCACGACCGGCGGCGGCTATATGGGCGCGGACGAGTTCCTCGCGTTCCTGGACAAGGCCGAGGGACGCGCCGCGCCGGCCGGCGGCGCGCCGGGCCTCGGCGGCTTTCTGAGCGACCCCGTGGCGTTCTTCCACGCGCACGGCATGGCGCTGACGCTGGTGCTGGTGCTCGTGGGCGGCGTGCTGCTGAACCTGACGCCCTGCGTGCTGCCCATGATTCCGGTCAACCTCGCGATCATCGGCGCCGGCGCCGGCACGCGCGAGCGGGGCGTCCTGCTCGGCTCGGCCTACGGCGCGGGCATGGTGCTGGTCTACGGCGGCCTGGGGTGGGTCATCCTGCGCTTCGGCCTCTTCTTCGGCGCGCTGCAGTCCTCGCCTTGGTTCAGCCTGGCCGTGGCGCTGATTTTCGTCGCCCTGTCGCTGGCGATGTTCGACCTGTTCATCATCGACTTCACGCGCTTCTCCTCGTCGAAGCGGTTCGCGCGGCAAGGGGGGCTGGCGGCGTTCTCGGCCGGGGCGTTCTCGGCCCTGCTCGCCGGCGCCTGCGTGGCCCCGGTGGTGCTCGCGGTGCTGCTGCTGGCCGGGACGCTTTATGCGGGCGGCGCGACGGCGGCGCAGTTCCTGCCGTTCGTGCTGGGTCTGGGCATGGCGCTGCCGTGGCCGTTCGCGGGCGCGGGGCTCTCGGTGCTGCCGAGCCCGGGCATGTGGATGGTGCGCGTGAAACAGGTGTTCGGCGTGTTCCTCTTGCTGCTGGCCGCCTATTACGGCTATCTGGCGGTCAGCGGTTTCCGCGGCGCGCAGGGCCCGTCTCACGCGGGCTCGATCCAGGCGGGCGACCGCGCGGCGTGGGACGCGAAGGTCGCAGAGGCCCGCCAGGCGGGCAAGCCGCTCTTCGTCGATTTCTGGGCCGTCTGGTGCAAGAACTGCTCGGCCATGGACCGGACCACGTTCAGGGACGACCGCGTGAAAGCCCGCCTGGACGGCTATGTCGTGGTCAAGGTGCAGGCGGAGCAGCCCGAGAAGAGCCCGGCCAAAGAGATGCTGGAGGCCTTCGGCGTGCGCGGCCTGCCCGGCTTTGTGGTGCTGCGCTAGACCGTCCGCCGTTCTGACCGCCGCCCCGCGCTTCGCGCGCGGGCTCCGAGAGTATCCGCTATGTCCGACATCATCATCACAGGCGCCCGGCAGCACAACCTCAAGAACGTGGACGTGAGCATCCCGCGCGATTCGCTCACCGTGGTCACCGGCCTCAGCGGCTCGGGCAAGTCCTCGCTCGCCTTCGACACGCTCTACGCCGAGGGCCAGCGCCGCTACGTCGAGAGCCTCTCGGCCTACGCGCGCCAGTTTCTGGACCAGATGCAGAAGCCCGAGGTGGACCACATCGAGGGGCTCTCGCCCGCCATCTCCATCGAGCAGCGCACGTCGGGCGGCAACCCCCGCTCCATCGTGGCCACGGTCACCGAGACCCACGACTACCTGCGCCTGCTCTACGGCAGCATCGGACACGCGCACTGCCCCGCCTGCGGCAAGCCCGTGCAGAAGCAGAGCGCGGAGCAGATCGTCGACCGCCTGCTGGCGCAGCCCGCGGGCACGAAGCTGATCCTGCTCGCGCCGCTGGTGCGCGGCCGCAAGGGCCGCCACGAGGAGGTTTTCGAGGCGATCCGCCGTCAGGGCTTTGTGCGGGTGCGGGTGGACGGCGCGATGGCCGCGCTCGACGACGTGCCGAAACTCGACAAGAACAAGACGCACACGATCGAGGCGGTGGTCGACCGGCTGGTGGCCGGCGACGGCGTGCGCGCGCGGCTGACCGACTCGGTCGAGCTGGCGCTCAAGCAGGGCGAAGGGCTGGTCCGGGTGCAGCTCATCGCGCCGGACGGCCAGGAGCGCGAGGAGCTGTTTTCGGAGAAGAACGCCTGTCCGGACTGCTCCCTCAGCTTCGAGGAGCTCAAGCCGCGCGCCTTCTCGTTCAACAGCCCCTATGGCGCCTGCCCGGTCTGCTCCGGCCTCGGCTCCCGGCTGGTCTTCGACGAAGAGCTGGTCGTCCCGGACAAGGACCTGTCGCTGGCCGACGGCGCGATCCTGCCGTGGCGGCGCGGCGGCTTCCGCATGGTGGTCTACTACAAGCACCTGCTCAAGGCGGTCGCGGCGGCCTACGAGATCGACATGGACACGCCGTACAAGGAGCTGCCGGAGAGCTTCAAGCAGGTGCTGCTGCACGGTACGGGCGAGGAGCCCGTGGAGCTGCGGTTCTGGATGCGCGGCGCGTGGCGCAAGACCGAAAAGCCCTTCGAGGGCGTGCTGCCGAGCCTGGCGCGGCGCTACAGCGAGTCCGAGATCGACGAGGTCCGCGAGAAGCTGCGGCAGTTCATGAGCAGCCAGATTTGCCCCGAGTGCCATGGCGCGCGGCTGCGGCCCGAGTCGCGGGCCTGCACGGTCTACGGCCGGTCGATCGTCGACGTGATGGCCATGACCGTCAAGCAGAGCCGGGCCTTCTTCGAGGGGCTGACGCTGACGCCCGCCGAGGAGCAGGTCGTCGCCGAGGTGATGAAGGAGATCCGCCGCCGTCTGAAATTCCTGTCGGACGTGGGGCTCGACTACCTCTCGCTCGACCGCGAGAGCTCCACGCTTTCGGGCGGCGAGATGCAGCGCATCCGGCTCGCGACGCAGATCGGCTCCGGCTTGGTGGGCGTGCTCTACGTGATGGACGAGCCGACCATCGGCCTGCATCCGCGCGACAACGAGCGGCTGATCGGCATGCTGCACCAGCTGCAGCAGCGCGGCAACACGGTGGTGATCGTCGAGCACGACGAGGAGATGATCCGCACGGCGGACTACATCGTGGATCTCGGGCCGGGCGCGGGACGCCAGGGCGGCGAGGTTGTGTACCAGGGCGACTTCAAAGGGCTGATGGCCTGCGAGCGCTCGCAGACCGCCGAATACCTCTCGGGCCGCCGCCGCATCGAGGCGCCGTCCGAGCGCGTCAAGCCCGGCAAGCCGCGCCTCCGGATCACGGGCGCTTCGGAGAACAACCTCAAGAACATCGACGTGGATATCCCGCTCGGCTGCTTCGTGTGCGTGACGGGCGTGTCGGGCTCCGGCAAATCCACGCTGGTGAGCGACATTCTCAAGAAACACCTCTTCCGGCACTTCTACGGCTCGAAGGAGCGGCCCGGCGCCTTCAAGAAAATCACCGGGCTGGAGCTGCTGGACAAGGTGATCGAGATCGATCAGAGCCCGATCGGACGCACGCCGCGCAGCAACCCCGTGACCTATACCGGCGCATTCACGCCGATCCGCGAGCTGTTCGCCGCGACCGCCGCCGCCAAGGTGCGCGGGTATGAGCCGGGGCGCTTCAGCTTCAACGTCAAGGGCGGCCGCTGCGAGGTGTGCAAAGGCGACGGCATGCGCTGCCTGGAGATGCACTTCCTGCCGGACGTGTACGTCACGTGCGAGCAGTGCAACGGCCAGCGCTACAACCGGGAGACGCTGGAGATCCGCTACGGCGGCAAGACCATCTCCGAGGTGCTGGACCTGACGGTCGACGACGCGCTGGACTTCTTCGGGGCGGTGCCGCTGGTCGCCAACAAGCTGCGCACGCTCTCCGAGGTCGGCCTCGGCTACGTGCGGCTGGGGCAGTCCTCGACCACGCTCTCGGGCGGCGAGGCCCAGCGCATCAAGCTCGCGGCCGAGCTCTCGAAGCGCGCGACCGGCAAGACGCTCTATCTGCTCGACGAGCCGACGACCGGCCTGCATTTCGCCGACGTGCACAAGCTGCTCGACCTGCTGCTGCGCCTGCGCGAGTCGGGCAACACGGTGGTGGTGATCGAGCACAACCTCGACGTCATCAAGTGCGCCGACCACATCATCGACCTCGGCCCCGGCGGCGGCGACGAGGGCGGGCGGCTCGTTGTGGCCGGCACGCCCGAAGCGGTCGCCGCCTGCTCCGACTCCCACACGGGCCGCTTCCTGAAACGCCTGGTCTGAGTAGGGCGCCGCTGACACGGGCGGGGCAGCGTCTACAGCCCTTGGTCTGCCCTTTTTTCCGGCTACCTCATTCCGGTGCGGTTTGCTATGATTCTTCAATCATGGTCGTTCGGTCCCGCCGGTTCACGGGCCCTGCGGACGGCGGCCGAAGAGACCCAAACGGAGGAATTATGGCTGAGAAAAAGTTGTTTGCAGTGGATCTGGGCGCATCGGGGGGCAAGTGCTTTATCGGGTTCTTCGGGAACGGCACCTTCCGCATGGAGGAGGTCCACCGCTTCGCGCACGAGGGCGTCACGTTCTTCATGCCGGACCGCACGGGCGAGGTCAAGGAGCGCACCTACTGGGACGACACGGCCATCTACCAGAACATCGTCAAGGGCCTGCAGGCCGCGCGCCGCACCCACGGCGCCACGCTGGACGGCATCGGCATCGACACGTGGGGCGCGGACGGCCACTTCCTGACCCAGGACGGCGACGTGCTGGGCAAGGTCTACTGCTACCGCGACCACCGCCTCGACACCATGTGCGACGAGGTCAAGGCGCGCATCGACGCCACGCGCGTCTACGCCGTCACGGGCAACCACTTCCAGCCGTTCAACCAGTCGAACCAGCTGCTGTGGGTCGCCACGCGGCGCCCCGAGCTGCTCAAGCTCGCCAAGGTCTATCTGCCGATCCCGGCGCTCTTCTATTACTACCTCGGCGGCTGCACGCAGGTCGACTCCACCTTCGCCAGCGTCACCCAGATGATGGACGCCAAGAAGTGCAAATGGAGCTCCGAGATGCTCAAGGCGCTGGGCATTCCCAAAAAGCTGATGCCCGAGATTGTCAAGCCGGGCACCAAGATCGGCAAGCTCCAGCCCAAGCTGGCCGCCGCCTGCGGCCTGAACGAGGTGGACCTGATCGCGGTCGGCTCGCACGACACGGCCAGCGCCTTCGCGGCGGCGCCGGTCAAGAACCCCAAGAAGGCGCTGATCATCAGCTCCGGCACCTGGTCCCTGGTCGGCAAGCTGATCAAGAAGCCGGTCACCACGCCCGAGGCGATGGGCTACGGCCTGAGCAACGAGGGCGGCATCGGCAACACGCGCTTCCTGCGCAACTGCATGGGCACGTGGATCGTGCAGGAGCTGCTGCGCGTGTGGGAGATCGCGGACGGCAGGCGCATGGAGTGGAAAGAGGTGGACACTCTCGCGCCCGCCGCGCCCGCCTTCACGGCCTTCATCGACCCGGACGACAAGCGCTTCTACAACCCCGCCAACATGGAGCAGGCGATCCGCGCCTACATCGCGGAGACCGGCCAGAAGGCGCCGGCGGACCGCGGCACGATCCTGCGCTGCGTCTACGAGAGCCTCGCGCTCAAGTACCGCTACGTGAACGAGGTGATCAACCGCGTGACGGAAACGGAGACCGAGGTCGTGCACATCGTGGGCGGCGGCAGCAACAACCCGCTGCTCAACCAGTTCACCGCCGACTCCGTGGGCGTGCCGGTGCTGGCGGGCCCGAAGGAGGCCACGGCCGTGGGCAACCTGATGGTGCAGGCGGTCGGCGCGGGGATCATCCCCGAGCTGAAGGACGCCATGCCGCTCATCAAGGCCGCCTTCCCGATCGCGACCTTCAAGCCGCAGAACACCGCGGCGTGGGACCAGGCCTACGGCCGCTTCACCCAGCTGTTGAAGTGACCGGACGGGCGCGTGCGCGCGGCGGTCCGCCTCTGCCGTGACGGGAACCCCCGGTCCGCGGCGGGGGCGGCGACCTGCCGGGTCGGAGCGCCTTCGCGCCCGCACAATTTATTGACGAAGTGCTCGCGCCGCCTGTTGGTGTCCCGCCTTTTGGCGGCTTACACATGCCTGTAGCCGGTACACCAACCCATTCGGTCCGCCGGATTCGAGCCCCAACATGGCTGCGAACAAAAACCGAGCGCACGCTCCTTTGCCCGCCGCAAAGAAACCGTGCGTGCGCGCCAAGGACCGGCGCTAAAGAAATCACGCTTGGACAACCGGACGCCGTTCGGCTATCTTACTCACTTCGATTTCGGACGAAAGGATGAGACCCATGAAACTGCACCTCGCTGTTGCCGCCGCCCTGGCGCTTTCCGCCGGCTCCGGCTGGACCCAAGGCCTGACCTTGAAGAAGAACCCCGCGATCCTGCTGGACGGCGTGGCGGCCTATGTGAACGACGACATGATCACGATCGCGGACGTGATGAGCGAGGTGCGCCGCAGCCCGTGGGCCGACACCGCGCCCGAGCTGCGCGAGAAGCGCCTGCGCGAGCTCTACACCGCCACGCTCAACGCCCTGATCGACCGCAAGCTGATTCTGGCCGCGGCCAAGAAGTCCAAGATGGAGCTGCAGTCCTGGGCCGTGGACAACCGCATCCGCGAGATCGTGGCCAACAACTTCGACGGCGACGAGACCAAGCTGCACAACCTGCTGGCCGACCGCAAGATCGCGCTGGAGGAGTGGAAGAAGAACATCGAGGAGGACCTGATGATCACCGCCATGCGGTATCAGCAGGTCGAGAAACGCGTGGCGCCGACGCCCTCCGAGGTGCGCGCGGAGTTCGAGGCCAACAAGGGACGCTACCAGACCGAGACGGCCGTGGCCGTCAGCATGATCATCCTCGACCCTCCTGCACAGGAGGGCGACGAGCCGATCGACAAGCGGGCCGCCAAGATCCAGGAGGCGCTGAAGGCGGGCACCTCGTTCGCCTCGCTGGCGAAGACCTACTCCAAGGACGCGAAGGCCTCCAACGGCGGCTCGTGGGGCAAGGTCAACCCCGAGGACGTGTTCCGCAAGGAGATCGTCGAGGCGCTCGCCAAGCTGAAGCCGGGCGAGACCTCGCAGGTCGTGGTGCTGGACGGCTACGGCTACATCGTGCGCAAGGACGAGCAGCAGGACTCCCGCGCCCTGACCTTCGAAGAGGCTGCGCCCTACGTCGAGAGCCACCTGCGCATGCGCCAGGCCGAGAAGATCTACAAGGACTGGACCGACCGTCTGCGCGCGGAAGCGTACATCAAGATGTTCGAACTGCCCACGACCAAGTGAGGGCCGCGTGAATCTCACCTCGCCTTCGCAGGTCAAAGCCTGGTGCATCGAGAACGGCTTCCATCCCAATAAGACCCTCGGCCAGAACTTCCTGATCGACCGGAACATTCTCGACGCGATGGTGGACGCGGCCGGCGTCCAGGCCGGGCAGCGCATCCTGGAGGTCGGCCCCGGACTCGGCGTGCTCACCGAGGCGCTGCTGGAGCGCGGCGCGCGCGTCACGGCGATCGAGAAAGACGGCCGGCTCGCGGCGCGCCTGGCCGAAGCCCTGGGCAGCCCCGACGCGCTGCGCGTGATGGAGGCGGACGCGCTGGAGCTCGACCTCGACACCCTGCTGGCGGAAGAGTTCGACGCCTGCGTCTCCAACCTGCCGTATTCGGTCGGTACGCGCATCCTGCTGGACTTCGCGCTGCACGCCCGAGCGCCGCGGCGCTTCATGGTGCTGGTGCAGACCGAGGTCGCCGAGCGTTTCGCCGCGCCGCCCGGCGTGGAGGCCCGCGGCCAGGCCGGCGTCTGGCTGCAGCTTGACTACGACGTGACGCTCGTGCGCGCCGTCAAGGCCTCCTGCTTCTGGCCGCGCCCCGAGGTCGGCTCCACGATCGTGCGCCTCGACCGTCATCCGTGCGCCTTGTCGGCGGACGAGCGCCGCTGGTTCTTCGAGCTCACGCGCTACGCCTTCATGCACCGCCGCAAACAGCTCGGCGCGCTGCTGCGCAAGGCGCCGGAGCCGCTCGGCCGTCCGGACGAGGCGCTGGCCGCGCTCTTCGCGACGGCCGGCCTCGACCCGCAGGCGCGCGCCGAACAGCTGGGCAACGTGCAGTGGCAGTCGCTGGCCTGCGCGTTCGCCGCCGCCGGCGCGCGCTGACACGGCTTGAACGCGGAACGTCGGGGTGGGGGCACCCGCGGAGAGTCGACGGTCCGGCCGCAGATTTTTTGTGCGGATCAAAAAACGCACTTGCGCGTGCGGCGGTGTTTTTGGTAATTTAAAACCCTCTTTTGAAGCACATGGGGCGATAGCTCAGTTGGTAGAGCATCACGTTCGCAACGTGGGGGTCGGGAGTTCGAATCTCCTTCGCTCCACCATGTATAAAAGGCCGCCAGTCACGGCGGTCTTTTTTTTTGCGGTTCGGCGCGCTGATATTTTGGAAGTCCGGTGATCCGATTGGCCCGGGCGCCGCGACGCGCCGGGCCGCGACGCACAAGCGAGAGGCATGCAACTGTCAGTCAAAGATGCTGCGGCCCTGTTGAACGTTTCGGACGAGACGATCTACAAGTGGGTCAAGCAGAGCGAGATCCCGTTTCAGGAGATCAACGAGCAGGTGCGCTTCAACCGCGCCGAGCTGCTGGAGTGGGCCACCTCGCGCAACATGCAAGTCTCTCCCGACCTGTTCACGGAATCCGAAGCCGGAAAGCCGATCCTGCCCTCGCTGACCGAGGCGCTGAAGGCGGGAGGCGTGGCGTACCACGTCGCGGGGTCGGACCAGCCTGCGGTCCTGCGGAGCGTCGTGAACCTGTTGCCGCTGCCCGAGACCGTCGACCGCGAGTTCCTCTATCAGGTGCTTCAGGCGCGCGAGTCCATGGGCTCCACCGGCGTCGGCAACGGCATCGCCATCCCGCACGTGCGCAACCCCGTGGTGCTGCATGTCTCCCGGCCGACCGTGACGCTCTGCTTCCTGGACACGCCCATCGATTTTCACGCGGTGGACGGCAAGCCGGTCGACATCCTGTTCACGATGATCAGCCCCACGGTCAAGTTGCACCTGCATCTCCTGTCGCGGCTGAGCTTCCTGTTGCGCAACCCGGACATCAAAGCCGCGTTGCGGCGTCAGGCGCCGGCCGATGAGCTGCTGTCGCTTCTGGCGAAGGCCGAGGCGACGATCAAAGCGACCTCCGGCCCTGCTGCAGCCTCTTAGTCCGCCCGAGAATGAACCCGCTGTAAGGGGCCCGTACCGGTGCCCTCTATGCCGAAAGGATTCCGCGTGTTTCTCGACCTGATCCTCTTTGCCATTGCGCTGGCCGCGCTGAGCGGGGTGCCCGGGCTGTGTCTGGGGCGGACCGGTGTGGCGGGGGAGCGGGTGGCTGTGGCGGGCATGACGGCGGCCGCGGCCGCGGGTCTGGCCGGTGCGCTGGCCGGCCTGTGCGCCAACGGTGCGGAGGGCTCCTTTTTTCCTTGGCCCGCCGCCGGCGGCGGCCAGGTCGGCCTCGATCCCCTCAGCGCCTTTTTTCTGGTGCCGGTGTTTCTGATGGGGGCGCTCGGCCCGGTCTACGGCCTCGGCTACTGGCCCCAGCGCCGCCACCCCGGCAACGGCCGCAAGCTCCGCCTGTTCTGGGGGTTGATGGTGGCGGGCATGGCGCTGCTGATCATCAGCCGGCATGCGCTCTCGTTCCTGCTGGGGTGGGAGTTCATGGCGCTCTCCGCCTTTTTCCTGGTGTCGACCGAAGACCACCGCCGGGAGAGCCGCCAGGCGGGCTGGATCTACCTGATCGCCACACATGTGGGCACGTTGACCCTCTTCGCGCTCTTCGCCCTCTGGCGCTGGGCGACCGGCTCTTATCTGTTCTTGCCGGCCGCGGAGGGCACGCTGAGCTTCGGCCTGGTCAATCTGCTTTTCGTGCTCGCGCTGCTCGGGTTCGGGCTCAAGGCCGGCATGATGCCGCTGCACTTCTGGCTGCCGGGCGCGCATGCGGCTGCGCCGAGCCACGTGTCGGCGATGCTTTCCGGCGTGGTGCTGAAGACCGGCATCTATGGCCTGGTCCGCTGGCTTTCGCTCTTTCCCGATCCGCCGGTGGCCTGGGGGGGCTTGATCCTGCTGCTGGGGGCCGTCAGCGGGCTGCTGGGCGTGGTGTTCGCCATCGGCCAGCACGACCTCAAGCGCTTGCTCGCCTACCACAGCGTCGAGAACATCGGGATCATCCTGATGGGGCTCGGCGTCGCAATGCTGGGCCGCTCGGCCGGTCGCCCGGAGTGGGTCGCCCTGGGGCTGGCGGGCTGCCTGCTGCACGTCTGGAACCACAGCCTCTTCAAAGCGCTGCTCTTTTTCTGCGCCGGGTCGGTGGTGCACGGGACGCGCACGCGCCAGATCGACCGTTTGGGCGGGCTGGCCAAGGCCATGCCGTGGACGGCGGCCTGCTTCCTCGTCGGCGCGGTGGCCATCTGCGGCCTGCCGCCGCTGAACGGGTTTGTCAGCGAGTGGTTCGTGTATCTCGGCCTGCTGAGCCGCGCGACGGCTTCGGGAGCCGGCGCTTCGGTCGCCGTGATCGGCGTTCCGGCGCTCGCCATGGTCGGCGCGCTGGCGGTCGCCTGTTTCGTGAAGGTGTACGGCACCGTCTTCCTCGGGGAGCCGCGCACCGGGGCGGCCGCGCGGGCGCACGAGTCCCCGCTCGCCATGCGTCTGCCGATGGTCGCGCTGGCGGCCTGCTGCGCGCTGATCGGGCTCGCGCCGGCGCTGGTGGCGCCGGCGCTGGACGCTGCGTCGGCGTGCTGGATGGCGGGGGCCGCGCGGATCGGGCCGCTCGCGCCGCTCGGCGTGGTCAGCGTCCTGGCGCTCTCGCTGCTGCTCTGCGCCGCGGGGCTGGCTCGGCTGCTGCGGCCGCGCGGCGGCGCCGTGCCCCGCACCGGCCCGACGTGGGACTGCGGCTACGCGCGGCCTGACGCGCGGATGCAGTACACGGCGACCTCCTTTGCCCAGTCCATCGTGCTGCTGTTCAACCGCGTGCTCCGGCCGCACGGCCGCAGGCCGCGCGTGCTCGGTCTTTTTCCCGCGCCCACGCACACGCACAGCCACGTGGACGACGCGGTGCTCGACCGGCTGCTGCTGCCGGCCGGCGCCCGCATCGAGGCGGGCTTCAGCTGGTTTCACCGCTTCCAGCGCGGGCTGACGCAGCACTATGTGCTCTACATCCTGCTGACCCTGCTGGTGCTGTTGGGCACACAGGTGCCGTTCAGGGCGCTGGTCGCGAAATGGTTCGTGCGCTAGGCGGTTGAGGAGAAGGTTCCGAGAACGATGAATGTGATGTTGATCCTGTTGGTGGCGATCGCGTTGGTGATGGTGAGCGGTGTGCCCGGCACGCTGTTTTCCGCCCGTTCGGCCGGCGGCCAGAAGCTGGCCACCGCGCTGCTGTCGCTCGGCGCGCTGCTCGGTCTGGCCTGCGTCGCGCTGGCGCGCGCCGGCGGCGCGGAGGTGTCGCTGGATCTCGCGTGGGGCGTGCCCGGCAGCCGCTTCGCCGTGGCGTTGGATGCGGTGGGCGCGGTGTTCCTGCTGCCCGTCTTCGTTGTTCCCGCGCTGGGCTCGGTCTACGGGCACGGATACTGGAGGCAGTCCGAGCATCCGGCCAATGGCCGCCGGCTGACGCTCGCCTACGGCGTGCTGGCGGGGGCGATGGCGCTGGTGGTGCTCGCGCGTGACGGGCTGCTCTTCCTGATCGCCTGGGAGGTGATGGCGCTCGCGGCCTACTTCGCCGCCACCGCCGAAGACGACAAGCCGGAGGTGCGGCGCGCCGGCTGGATTTATCTGGTCGCCACGCACGTGGGCACGCTCTGCCTGTTCGCGATGTTCTCGCTCTGGCGGGCGTCGACCGGAGCGCTCGGCCTCGCTTCGGCGCCGGCCCTGCCCGCGGCGACGGCCTCGGCCCTCTTTCTGCTGGCGCTGGTCGGCTTCGGGTTCAAGGCCGGGCTGATGCCGCTGCACGTCTGGCTGCCCGGCGCGCACGCGAACGCGCCCAGCCACGTTTCGGCCGTGATGTCGGGCGTGATGCTCAAAATGGGCGTCTACGGCCTGGTGCGGATGACCCTGCTGTTGCCGGCCGGCCCGTCGTGGTGGGGCTACACGGTGCTGGCCATGGGCGCGGTCAGCAGCGTCGCGGGCATCGCCTTCGCCATCGGCCAGCGCGACCTCAAGCGTCTGCTGGCCTACAGCAGCATCGAGAACATCGGCATCGTCGCGATGGGGCTCGGCCTGGCGCTGCTCGGCCGGACCGAGGGCCGGCCGGTGTGGGTGCTGCTGGGCCTGGCAGGCGCGCTGCTGCACGTCTGGAACCACAGCCTGTTCAAAGCGCTGCTCTTCCTGAATGCGGGCGCGGTGATCCACGCCGTGGAGACGCGCGAGATCGACCGCATGGGCGGCCTCGCCAAGCGGATGCCCAAGGCCGCGGCGCTGTTCGCCGTGGGCGCGGCTGCGATCTGCGCGCTGCCGCCGCTGAACGGCTTCGCCGGCGAGTGGCTGCTGTACAACGGACTCTTCACTGCGCTGGGGCTCGGGCCCGGGCCCAGTCTCCCGGCGGCGGCCGTCGCGGTCGCGGCGCTCGCCATGACCGGCGCGCTGGCGGTCGCCTGCTTCGTCAAGCTGTACGCGACGGTCTACCTTGGCGAGGCGCGCCTGCCGGAGTCCGCCCCGCATGAGGCGGGTCCGCTGCTGCTCGGGCCGATGGCCACGCACCCGGCGGCGAGCAGGGCCATCGGGCTT
>Ga0209066_10001124_pt1 | contig 36240 bp, 32 predicted proteins | sample All_14_2_FD_187198 | JGI IMG/M metagenome (GOLD analysis project Ga0209066, IMG submission 187198) | Freshwater microbial communities in response to fracking from Pennsylvania, USA - Allegheny Zone_MetaG_DW_15 (SPAdes) (version 2) ... | reverse complement strand
TTCTTCTGGCACAACGGCAGACCCAAAATACAAGCGCGTACCATTCTCGGTTGGGGCGGTCATCAACCATGAGCGGGTGCGACCTATGAAATCACACATGAGGATCTGATTTTCTTCGCGGGCCTCCACGGTCCATGCCGCGAAGGTGGTGCGCTTGCCCTCCGCGAGTTGACGCGCTTCTTCATCCGTCGATGGCTTGCGGACGAGAAGCAGGATCAACCGCTCCAGTTTGAAGAGCGGCGTGGTGTAGAAGGTGAGCAGGTATTCAGGGAAGGAGATCGGAAAGGGGAGGTCTGTGGAGTAGCAATCCGTGTAGGCATGTGGAGTAAGGACGTATATTTGGATCAAAGTATTGGAAGGTGTGGGGGATTTTTGGATGGTGGGCATAGAGTCTCTGATAATTGCAAAATTATACTTTTCTAAATATCCTGAATTGACATCCACCCACACATCTGCTACACTTTGAGTTGTCAGACAAATTTAGTCTAGTCATCAGGCAACTGCCCGACTATCGCACGAAGCGACTATCAAACTATCAGACTACTTTATGACAACCCTCCTCATCAAAAACGCATACATCCTCACCATGGACGACCGCCAAACGGAAATCGCCGATGGCGGTATCTTCGTTCGCGACGGCTTTATCGAAAAAGTGGGCAAGACCAGCGAGCTTCCAGCCACCGCTGATGAAGTCCTCGACCTCAAAGGGCATGTCGTCGTGCCGGGCTTGGTCAATACGCACCATCACTTTTACCAGACCCTCACACGCGCTGTCCCTGCCGCGCAAGATGCCAATCTCTTCAACTGGCTCAAGACTCTCTATCCCATTTGGGCGCGCATGAACCCCGACGATATTTTTACGTCGACTCAAACCGCTCTATCGGAACTCGCCCTCTCGGGCTGTACCACCGCCTCAGACCATCTCTACCTTTATCCCAACGGCTCAAAACTCGACGATGAGATTGCTGCTGCTCTCGAAATTGGGGTCAGGCTGCAAGCGTCTCGCGGCTCGATGAGCCTCGGCGAATCCAAAGGCGGACTCCCGCCTGATAGCGTGGTCGATACCGAAGAAAACATCCTCAAAGATTCCCAACGTCTCATCGAAAAATATCACGACGCCAAACCTGGCGCGATGACCCAAGTGGTGCTTGCGCCATGCTCACCGTTCAGCGTCACATCGGACTTGATGAAACAGTCCGCGAAATTGGCGCGACAATATGGTGTGCATCTCCACACGCATTTAGCCGAAACCGAAGACGAAGAACAATTCTGTATGCAGATGTTCGGTCATCGTCCAGTAGGGTACATGCAAGAAGTGGACTGGGTGGGGGATGATGTCTGGTTTGCGCATGCGGTTTGGGTCAATGACGAAGAAATAAAGGTCTTTGCCAAACATAACTGCGGCGTGGCGCATTGTCCCACCTCGAACATGCGCTTGGCGTCAGGGATCGCTCCGGTCAAGGAATACCGGTCAGCAGGCGTGAACGTAGGCTTAGGCGTGGACGGTTCTGCATCCAATGACGGTTCGCATCTCCTTGCAGAAGTGCGAAATGCCATGCTCGTCTCGCGAGTCAAAGAAGGACTGACGGGCTATTCCCTCTCCAACGACCCCAATCGAAAATTGATGACGGCGCGCGAAGCCTTGCACCTCGGTACCCGCGGCGGCGCGGCTGTGCTGGGGCGTACTGATATTGGAAGTTTAGAAGTTGGCAAATGTGCCGACTTCTTCGCGGTGAACTTGAACAAGCTTGGTTATGCCGGCATGCATGACCCCGTCTCTGCCATTGTCTTCGGTCAATCCTTCAACGTGGATTACACCGTGGTGGGCGGTAAGTTCGTGGTCAAAGAAGGTCAACTCGTGACGGTAGACCAAAACAAGTTGATCGAAAAACATAATAAGGCTGCCAAACGCTTATTGGCAGGATAGAGAAAAGTTCTATGGATCTGATAATTTCTTCACTCGGAATGCTTTCCCGCGGAATCCCCGGATTGGTCCTCGCAGGGGCGTCGATGATCCTGATGGTGCTTGCGCTCATCCGCAAAGATGCAGGGCTGATGTTCCTTGCAGCGCTCTTCGCCCTTCCTTCCACTTATATTTTTGGGGCATGGTCGGGCTTGCTGTTGGTCGTCCGCTTGATGCCGGTCTTCCTTCTGGGAGCCGCCTTTGCCCTCAATAAAGAGGAAATGATCTTTGCCTGGGCATTGTCTCTGCCTGCTCTTTTTTACCTGATCTATTTCCTGGTCAATCTGGTCGCTACGGGTTTTTCTGGCGTGTAACGCTCAAGCGCCATGTTGATCGCTGTCCTTTTCTGGGTCTCCATCCCTTTATCGTTGGCAGCTTCGGTCATTGGCGTTTGGAAAAATAAATTCTGGCTTGTTCTGATCGGTGCTGTGTTGTTCCTGCCGATTTCATATTACATGAACGGTTCACCAACCCTGCATGGACTTGCCATTTTGCTTCCGCTGTTCCAAGTCGGTTCGGCGGCGGCAGTACGCGAAGGGAACACACGATGGGCATGGATCTTGCTCGCCCCGGCTTTTCTGATGGTGATCTGGTTCATCGTGGTGATCGTGCTGTATCAGGTTTCTTGAGGTAAAGATTTTCAACAAACAAGGCATTTCGGAAGAATCAATGAAGCATCTCCAAAGAGAAACGACCGTCATTGTGTTCACGCTGCTGGGTCTTTATACCCTGCTTGTGATTCGCAATGCCTGGATCTCGGATGATGGCATCATCACCTTCCGTTCGGTGGAGAATTTCCTGGCAGGGTATGGCTTGGGGTACAACCCATTTGTCCGCGTGCAAGCCTTCACTCATCCGTTGTGGATGTTCTTGATCGCGCTGGTTTATTTTGTCAGCGGATTATTCCTTCCCAGCCTGCCCAACGCCTTGTTTTACATCACATTTATTCTTTCCATTCTGCTTTCGGCACTTACGGTCTTCCTGCTGTTGACCCGTATTTCCAAGCCCGGCATTCTTTCACTTGGGTTGGCTGTCTTTACCCTTAGCCTTTCCAATGGCTTCATCGATTTTTCCACATCTGGCTTGGAGAATCCGCTCACACATGTTTTGTTGGTGGTCTTCATTATCGTATTTTTAGCAGAAAAGCCGAACATTCTGCATTTATCCTTCATTTCTGCTCTTATCTTGCTCAACCGTGTAGATGCCTTCCTGATGGTGCTCCCTGCATTTGGCTACGCTTGGTGGATGTCTGTTGAACGCAAGAAAGACTTGGGCAGAATTGTCCTCGGTTTTCTTCCCATCATCTTGTGGGAATTATTCTCTTTGTTCTACTTTGGGTTCTTATTCCCCAATACCGCTTACGCAAAACTGAATACTGGAATTTCAAAGAGCGCCTTGATTTTGCAGGGATTGGATTACTTCCTGAATGCGCTCAACTGGGACACGGTAACGATCTTCGGTATTTTGCTGGCTGGCATTGCCCTCTATTTCGAATCGAATCGCAAACAGCTCCTTTTGTATGTGGGTGTGCTGTTGTATCTGGTGTACATCGTTTGGATCGGCGGTGATTTTTTTGCCAGCCGCTTCCTTTCTGCGCCTTTGCTGGTCTCTGTTGCGATCGTATCGAACCATCTTACCGTGCGAAGGTTTCAATTAGTCGGTATGGGAGTGGTCGTTTTGCTGGGCGTGTTTTCCCTTCGCTCGCCGTTGTGGTCATCGAACATGGTGGCGTATTTGCCTGAGTATCCCATTTCAGACCGGAACGCCATCTCTGATCAACGGTTGGAGTATTTTGGCAATGACCGTAAGGGTCACTTCAATAGTCTGGTTGAGAACGGTTTTCGAGAAAAAGAGTGGGGGTCTACATTTGCGGGAAACCAATGGCGCTTCACAGGCTTTGAGAATGTGTACATTGCCGAAGCGCTCGGTGAACCGGGCTACAAAAAGGGACCCAATACCTACGTGATCGACTACTATGCCCTGTCTGACCATTTGCTGGCGCGGCTTCCCGTTTCAGAATGGGAGATCGGGCACTTCCGACGTGACCTGCCGGAAGGGTATCTTGAAACATTGCAAACCGGTGAAAACCAGATCGCCGACCCGGATCTTGCACTATATTATGAAAAATTGCAATTTGTGGTCGCAAGTCCGTTGAACGACCCGAGCCGACTCGCTGAAATTTGGAAATTCAATACGGGTCAGTACGACCATCTGCTTGAAAACTATAACCAGCGTAATTCAAAATAGTTCATTGGAGTATCTATGACATCTTCCACCAAACTTGCCACTGCTCTTGTTGATGTAGCCATGGGACGTGCTCATGCCGACCTTGTTGTAAAGAATGGCAAGTGGGTGAGCGTGCAGTCAGGTGAGATCGTTCCGAATATTGATATTGCCGTAGTGCAGGGACATATCGCCTTCGTCGGGCGGGATGCCAGCCATGCCATCAGCAAGAAGACCAAGGTCATTGATGCCAAGGGACGCTATCTTGTGCCCGGTCTGCTCGATGCGCACATGCATGTTGAGTCGGGCATGGTTACGGTGACGGAATTTGTCCGCGCGGTGGCTGTGCGTGGCACGACCGGCATGTTCATCGACCCGCATGAGATCGCGAATGTCTTTGGTCTCAAAGGCGTGAAGTTGATGGTGGATGAAGCTCAGAAGCAGCCCATCCATGTTTGGGTGCAGATGCCTTCCTGTGTGCCGTCTGCCCCGGGATTGGAAACCCCCGGCTCTTCCATTGGACCGAAAGAAGTTGCCGAAGCGATGACCTGGAAAGGCATCATTGGCTTGGGCGAAATGATGAACTTCCCCGGTGTTTTCATGAGCGATAAAAAGATGCTCGATGAAATGTCCGCTACGCATGCGGCGGGCAAGACCATCGGCGGACATTACGCTTCACCCGATTTGGGCTTGCCCTTCCACGGCTATGTGGCAGGCGGCGCGGAAGATGACCATGAAGGCACTCGCATGGACGACGCGATTGCGCGCATCCGTCAGGGAATGAAGGCGATGCTGCGTTATGGGTCCGCATGGCATGATGTGGCGGCGCAGGTTAAAGCCATTACCGAAAAGAAATTGGATTCGCGTCGCTTCTTGCTTTGCACTGATGACTCGCACGCTGAAACATTGACCACCGAAGGTCACATGGACCGCGTCTTGCGGCATGCCATCAGCGAAGGCTTGAACCCGATGACGGCGATCCAGATGATGACCATCAACACCGCCGAGCATTTCGGTCTCACCAAAGAGATGGGCATGATCGCTCCGGGCAGATGGGCAGATATTTTGTTGGTGGAAGACTTGATGAACTTCAAAGCGGATATGGTCATTGCCAAGGGACAAGTCATTGCCGAGAAAGGCGAATGGCAGGTCAAGCTGCCGGTGGTGAAATATCCCAAGTGGGTGACCAACTCCATTCATCTGAAGCGAAAGCTCACAGCGACAGATTTTGTTCTTCGGACGAGAGCAGCTCACGGGTCCGAAGTGGAGGCGCATGTGATCGGCGTCATCGAAAATCAGGCGCCCACACGTCATCTGCGGATGAAGGTCAAAGCCGAGAACGGCGAAGTCAAAGCGGATATCAAACGCGATTTGGCAAAGATCGCATTGGTGGAACGTCACCGCGCAACGGGCAAAGTGACGATCGGCTTGGTGAGCGGATTTGAATTTACGCGCAAATGTGCCATTGGTTCGACGGTGGCGCATGATAGTCATCATATGATCGTGGTGGGGAACGATGATGAAAGTATGGCGATTGCCGCGAATGAATTGGCAAAGTGCGGCGGCGGTCAGATCGTTGTGATGGATGGTAAGGTCATTGGGCAAGTTGAGTTCCCGATCGCGGGCTTGATGTCGAATGAACGTGCCGACATTGTGGCGAAGAAAGCCGCAACCGTGCTCGAAGGTTTCAAGATGTGCGGCAGTGAATTGAATAACCCGAACATGCAATTGAGTCTCATGGCGCTGGTGGTTATTCCTGAGCTAAGAATTTCCGATAAGGGTCTGGTGGATGTGACCCAATTCGATTTCATCCCTGTGTTGGAAGACTGAGAGAGTAGAGATGGCTAATTTTCCTTTTCAAAGATTACAAGCAGATCTGGCAACGTTGATCAATAAAACGCCCGCGGGTCAACGGCTGCCGTCTGAACCGGAGCTTGCGAAACAGCTTGGCGTGTCTCGTGCAACATTGCGCGAAGCAATGCGCTCTTTCGAAACACAGGGTTTGATCCGCCGCAGGCAAGGCTCGGGGACGTTTGTGGTGGGGAAGGTGCAGGCGCTCGACAGCGGTCTTGAAGTATTGGAAAGTCTTGAGACCATTGCCAAGCGCATCGGGTTGGAAGTTTCGGTCAGTGACTTGAGCATTGAAACCGTTTCTGCGGATGCAGAACTTTCCACATGCTTGAACGTCGCTGTTGGCACAAAACTCACTCGTGTTCGCCGTGTGATCCGTGCTGAGAATCGACCGGTTGCCTATCTTGTGGATACCCTGCCCGAAGATGTTCTGCATGCCAAAGATGTCCCTGCGGATTTCCACGGCTCTGTTCTGGACTTTTTGCTGAGTCGCGGTGACCCGTTGACTACTTCACGCGCAAACGTGAGCGCCATCGGCGCAACCGCCGACGTTGCCAAACCGTTGGAGATCCAGCGCGGCGATGTCTTGTTGCATTTCAATGCCCAGCTCTTCAACTCCGATGCCAGGATCGTGGATTATTCATTGAGCTATTTCATTCCGGGTTACTTCCATTTCCATATTGTGAGACGAGTGGGGAGTTCATAAGCTCCACAGAGTGTTCAATAGACTAAAGAATTATGGCAGGTTGTAAACCCGCCTACTTTCAAACAGGAGAAAAAATATGACAGATACAACAAAAGAAATTCAAAAACGGGTGCAGTCTTCTCGTGAAGATATTATCGAATTCATGCGCGATATTGTTGCCATTCCTTCGATGGATTCAAAGATCGGAGAAGTCGGTGAGCGCATTCAAGCGGAAATGAAGAAGTTGGGCTTCGACGAAGTCCGCTTTGACAAGATGGGCAACACGGTCGGTCGCATTGGCAATGGCAAGCGCGTCATGGTGTATGACTCGCACATCGATACGGTGGGGATTGGTGACCCATCTTCCTGGCAATGGGACCCGTTCAAGGGCAAAGTCGAAGACGGCATTTTGTATGCACGCGGCGCTTGCGATGAGAAAGGTTCCACTCCCGGCATGATCTACGGTCTTGCCATTGCGCGCGATCTTGGTCTGCTTGATGGATGGACCGTCTATTATTTTGGCAACATGGAAGAATGGTGCGACGGTATCGCTCCTAATACCTTCGTCGAAGTAGATCCGGGTGTCAAACCTGACTTCGTCGTCATCGGTGAACCGACCAAGATGATGGTCTATCGCGGACATAAAGGTCGCTTGGAGATGAAGGTCACCGCCAAGGGGAAGTCTGCGCATGCGGCATCCAATCATTTGGGCGACAATGCCATCTATAAACTTCTGCCGGTCATTGCGGGCATCCGCGATCTGGAACCTAAGTTGGGCGACCATGAATTTCTCGGTCACGGCAAGATCACGGTCAGCGATATGCATGTGAAGACACCTTCCATCAACGCTGTCCCAGATGAAGCGGTGATCTTCATCGACCGCCGCATGACCTTTGGGGAGACGAAGGAACAGGTCAAGAAGCAAGTCGAAGACTTGATCCCTGCAGAATTCAAAGACACGGTCAAACTTGAAGAGTTGTTCTACGATGAGCCTTCTTATACAGGCTTTGTTTTCCCCGTGGATAAATACTTCCCGGCATGGGCATACGAGGAAAACCATCCGTTGGTGCAGGCTGGGCAGGAAGCTCGCAAACATATTGGTTTGCCTGATGCGAAGCCCAGCAAGTGGAACTTCTCCACGAATGGTATTTACTGGGCGGGTAAAGCGGGCATCCCCTCCATTGGCTTTGGACCCGGTGACGAAGAGACAGCTCACACGGTCAACGATTCAGTATCGCTGGAAGATATGGTCAAGGCGACCGAGTTCTATGCGATCCTCCCAAGTTTGATCAAGTAAATAAGTTATGGCTATGAAAATTTTAGAGGTACGACGTCATTCGATTCGCCATTCTGGCGGCGACCACTTAAGTCAAGCCGGTGTTGCGCTGGCTCGTAAAGTTGGTCAGAACATTGGTCCATTTGATTTTGTAGCAACGTCCTCTTTGCCTCGTGCGTTTGAAACCGCCATCGCCATGGGATTTGCAGTCACTGAGCAAAATCCGTTAATGAATACATATGGCGGAGCAGTTGAGCGGGAAGCTCCCTGGCCCATGCCGTTCTTTCATTATTCAGAGATCGTGAAGCAGGAAGGTGCTGCTTCAAAATATGCTCATGAATTAATGGATTACTACATGGATGTTCTCAACCAAATTCCGCAAGGCGGTTCTGCACTGGTTGTTAATCATGGCGGTGTAGTGGAATTGGGCGTGGTGGCTTGTTTGCCTGATATGGATTTTTCTGCCTGGGGCGACTCGGTCGAGTATTGTGAAGGCGCCCGCCTCTTTTGGGACGATGGGCAATTCACGCGCGGCGAAGTATTGCGCGTTCAAAAATAAAAAATAAGTCTAAAAGACAAGGAGACTAAAGTATGCAAACGAATTTTCGTGGTCGTGATTTTATCGGCGACCTCGACTTCTCCAAAGAAGAAGTCGAAACCGTTTTAGATGTGGCTTGGGACCTGAAACGCAAACGCGCTTTGGGCGAATCTCATGCCTTGCTTCGCGATAAGACCCTCGCGATGTTGTTCTTCTTCACCTCCACCCGCACCCGTGGATCGTTCGAAGCCGGTATGGCGCAGTTGGGTGGTCACGCCGCTTTCATCGATAGCGAAACCACTCAGATCTCTCACGGTGACACTGCCAAAGAGATCGGCGAGATCTTTGGTCGCTATTTTGATGGCATCGCCATCCGTCAGTGCGACTGGAACTTCGGCAACCAGTACATCAACGATGTTGCCAAAGCCAGCCGCGTGCCGATCCTCAATATGCAATGCGACGTGTACCATCCCTTCCAGTGCCTCGCCGACCTGATGACCATTCAAGAAAAGAAGGGACGCGACCTAAAGAAAAAGAAGGTCGTTGTTTCGTGGGCGTATGCAGCTTCCTACTCCAAGCCCATCTCCGTGCCGCAGTCTCTTATCCTTCAGATGACCCGTTTTGGCTGCGATGTGGTTTTGGCTCATCCACCTGAGTTCAAACTCATGCCTGAGATCATGCAGCAGGCAAAAGATAACGCCAAGAAGTACGGCGTCGGCTTTGATGTGACCGACAACATGGATGAAGCCTTCAAAGATGCAGATGTGGTCTATCCCAAGAGCTGGGGTCCCATGCTCACCACAACCGGCAAGGAAGAAGGCAAGGCGCTCATCGACAAATACAAGGATTGGATCACCGACGAACGCCGCATGAAGCTGACCAAAGACGACTCCATTTATATGCACTGTCTGCCCGCCGACCGCGGTTTGGAAGTGACCGATGGCGTGATCGATGGTCCGCACTCAGTAGTGTACGATGAAGCCGAAAACCGCTTGCATGCTCAGAAGGCGGTCATGGCGTTGACCATGTCTTAATTACTGTAGGGGCGAGGTCACCTCGCCCCTACATACTATTTTTACTAGGAGACTTTATAAATGACGAAACTTGCTGTCGTCGCTGTGGGCGGCAATGCATTGATCAAAGATGACAAACGTGTCACTGTTGAAGATCAGGAAGTAGCGCTTCGCGAAACTTCTGTGCATCTAGCAGATATGATCGAGGCTGGCTGGAATCTCGCCATCGGTCATGGCAATGGACCTCAAGTAGGGTTCATTTTGCGCCGTTCTGAAATTGCTGCCAAAGAAGGCATGCATGAAGTTCCGCTCGATGTCTGTGGCGCGGACTCTCAAGGCGCCATTGGCTATGAATTTCAACAGGCGCTCCGCAACGAATTTTTCAAACGAAAGATAAACCGCAAAGCCGCCACGGTCATTACCCAAATGCTAGTGGATAAAGATGACCCTGCATTCAAGAAACCTACCAAGCCTATCGGCTCCTTCATGGATGAAGCCGAAGCCAAGCGTCGTGAAAAAGAAATGGGTTGGTCTGTGGTCGAAGATGCCGGGCGCGGATGGAGGCGGGTGGTTGCTTCTCCCATGCCGAAACAGATCGTCGAATTTGATGCGGTCAAAACGCTCCTTGAAGCTGGGCAGATCGTTATCACGGTAGGTGGCGGCGGGATTCCCGTCATAGACCGCGGCGATGGAGAACTGGTCGGCACTGCCGCAGTCATCGACAAAGATTTCGCTTCCTCGCTTCTGGCGCAGGCACTCAAAGCGGATCTTTTCCTGATCGCAACAGCCGTTGAAAAGGTTGCCATTAATTTCGGTAAGCCAGAACAGAAATGGCTTGATAAAATGACGGTCGCCGAAGCCAAAGCCTATCTTGAAGAAGGTACTCATTTTGCCAAAGGCTCCATGGCTCCCAAGATACAAGCTGCAATTTGGTATCTTGAAAATGGCGGTAAACAGGCGCTCATCACCAACCCCGAAAGCATTGGGCGCGCCTTGAAAGGCGAAACTGGAACGTGGATCGTTCCGTGAAATAAATGAAGAAACTAACAGACCGTTTGAACAACATCACATTTACACCGCGCAGTACGGTTTGGTTCTTGCTGTTCATAGCCGCGCTGACCTACACACTTTTTTTCTGGCAGCGCGGCTTTTACTGGGATGAATTCCCATGGGCATGGATCTACTATCGGCTGGGTCCTAACATGCTCACCAAAACCTTCACCACCAGCCGCCCGTTCTGGGGGATGATCTATCAACTGACCATGCCTGTCATCGGTCCCAACCCGTGGATATGGCAATTACTTGCCATCGTCTTACGATGGTTGACAGCCGTTCTACTTTGGAAAATTTTACGCGCACTTTATCCTGAACACCCCAAACCTGCTTTGTGGGCAAGTTTGTTCTTCCTTGTATTCCCCGGCATGGGGCAACAGTTCATCGCATTCATGTACAGCCATTTTTATATTGTGCTGTCTGCGCTGTTGCTTTCCATGTATCTTGCAATTCGCGCCATTCAAGATGAAAAACGACGCTGGCTTTACTTTTCTATATCGTATGTGCTGGCTTTTGTTAATTTCATAACGATGGAGTATTTTTACTTCATCGAATTTGGTTTGCTCATTGTCTTTTATCAACTCCTGCCGGGCAACTTCAAAGAACGGGCGAAAAAAGCGTTTCTCTATTTCTTGCCATATCTTGCCATCTTTATTGGCATCACAGTATGGCGCACCTTCTTCTTTGAATTTCAAAATGCAAGCTATCAATTCGTTTTGCTCGATAAATTAAAAGCGGATTTCTTCACCGGGATCTTGTACTTCCTGAATCAAATCCTGATCAGTTTCTGGCGGACCGTGTTTGAGGCGTGGCTCTTGCCTTTCCTCACCATTGGCACCACCGGATTTGGACCGCTCACTCTGTCTTTGATGCTGGTTCTGTTATTCTCGAGCATTCTCTTCACTGGAGTTTATCTCTTCGCCTTCAAAGCAGAGTCATCGAACGGTTTAGATTTTGCAAAACGAGCGGGTTTGGTTGGCTTGGTATTTTGGGGTTTATCTGGCGGCTCGGTGTGGATGATCGGTAATTTGCCACAATTCAATTTTTCACTCGATCGTTTTATGCTGCCATTCATGTTGGGTTCCAGCATTTTGTTGGCGAGTCTCATCGCCTTGATAAAGAGTCCGCGCTGGCAGATGATTCTTGTTGCGCTGTTGGTTGGCTTTGCAGGGAGTAGACATTTCCGATTGGAAGAGATCTACCGCAGTGATTGGTTGACGCAACAGGAATTGTTTACACAAATGGCAGAACGTATTCCAGGGTTGAAGAAAGGTACCATCATCCTTGCGAATGACATTCCGGTGACATATTACTCTGACAATTCACTGACAGGACCGTTAAACTGGGTCTATAGCCCGCCCGGTGAGATGAATGTGATGTTGTACTTTGCATCCATTCGTGTGGGCAAAACATTGCCAAGTGTGGAGCCGGGTTTACCGCATCAGTTGTATTACATCGGTCCAACATTCTACGGCAATACCGATAACATCCTCGTGGTGAACTTTGAACCGCCCGGCTGTTTCCGAGTGATCGACCCGGAAGTGGAAGTGGATAATCGCTTGCTGCCGCCCGCGGTGCGAGATGTGGCGCAGGTTTCGAATCAGAGTGTGATCCTGTTCGAGAAACAGAATCAGTTACCCGGTCAGTTTTACCGAGGCGTGCCGGAGGCGGATTGGTGTCATTATTTTGAGCAAGCCGAGCTGGCGCGTCAACAAGGTGATTGGGAAACTGTCACCCGTTTGGGCGATGCGGCGTTCGCATTGAGCGATTATCCTAACGACCCGCTGGAACGCTTTGTGTATATCGAAGGGTATGCTCATCAAGGCGAGTGGAAAAAGGCGGTAGAATTGTCGAAAGAAACCTACAAGATTTCGAAGAATTATGTAGGTCCTTTATTGTGCAGGTTGTGGGGGCGCATTGCGCGGGAGACGGAATCTACCCCAGAGCAGGTTTCTGCATTGGGTTTGGTTCAAAGTGAGTTTGGGTGTTCACCTTAAAAATACGTTGTTACTTTCTTCACGGATAATTTGTTTAGTAAAATTGTTTAGACAACTGAAAGGAGGCTTGAAAAAAGATTTTCACTCTTGTCGGTAGTCGAATCAATATATTTCAAAAAGGAGAAGAAGTATGCGTAATTTATTTGCCCGCCTCGCCGTGTTGGCGTTGGCACTGATGCTCGTTCTGTCTGCCTGTGGTGGACAGCCCGCTGCAACCGAAGAGGCGCCTGCCGCTACGGAAGCCGCTCCCGCCGCGACTGAAGAGGCACCTGCTGCCACCGAAGCCGCTCCTGCTGAGCCGCTTGTGTTCGGTATGTTGCTTGTTGGTCCATACAATGACAACGGTTGGAGCCAGGCTCACTATGAAGCCGGTAAGTATGTGGAAGAAAAACTCGGCGCCACCATGCTCTACTTGGACAAGGTCAACCCCGCCGACCGCCCCGGCACAACCCCCGATCAGCTTGCTGAAGAATTGGTTGCTCAGGGCGCTTCTCTCATCATCTTCAACTCAGATGATATGAAAGATGCTTCCACCACCTTTGCCAAGGCAAACCCCGATGTGTACGTTATCATGGCGTCTGGCGATCAGGTTTGGGAAGATGGTAAGGCGTTTGATGCCATGCCCAACCTCATGAACATTATGGGACGCATGGAATACGGCAAGATGATGGCTGGTTGTGCTGCCGCTCTCGGTTCTGAAACCGGTAAGATCGGTTACCTCGGACCCTTGATCAACGATGAAACCCGCCGCCTTGCTGCCTCTGCCTACCTCGGCGCGAAATACTGCTACGAGAAGGCTGGCAATGATCCTGCTTCTTTGCAGTTCAAGGTGACTTGGATCGGCTTCTGGTTCAACATCCCCGGTGTGACGCTTGACCCCGTTCAGGTTTCTAACGATTTCTACACCACTGATTACGATGTCGTGATCTCCGGTATCGATAACCCTGTCAACCTCGGTGAAGCCGCGAAACTCAAGGCTGAAGGCAAGAATGTTGCAGGCGTTGCCTACGACTATGTTGCCGCTTGTGAAGCTGCTCCCGATGTATGTTTGGGTGTTCCATACTTCAACTGGGGTCCTGAATATGTGAAGGCGATCGCCTCTACACAGGATGGCTCCTGGCAGTCTCAGTTCCTTTGGGTTGGACCCGATTGGGCTGACATCAACAATCCCGACACATCTGCGGTTGGTTTCGTGAAGGGACCTGCCTTGGCTGAAGACGATGCCGCTGTGTTGGATGAATTCATTGCCGAACTCGCGGGTGGACTCAATCTCTGGACTGGTCCGATCAACCTGCAAGATGGCACCGCCTACCTCGCCGACGGCGAAGTTGCTACTGACCAGCAAATTTGGTACTTGCCGCAACTGCTCGAAGGTATGGAAGGCTTGAGCGCAGCCGAATAGTTAATTCCCTTTGTAGGGGCGCGATTATCGCGCCCCTACATTTTATATAAACCATCATGGAGGACCCGCACCACCATGAAAGTCGAACTCAAGAACATTCACAAGCACTTCGGTAAGACCTATGCCAATAAAGGGATCAATCTCACCATTCCTTCTGGCTCAATACAGGGTATTTTGGGGGAGAACGGCGCAGGGAAAAGCACCCTGATGAAGATCTTGTCCGGTTTCATTAAATCAGACCCGGGCGGTGAGATCGTCTTGGATGGTAAGCCAGTGGTGATGCAATCGCCAGCGGATGCGATCCGCTTTGGGGTGGGGATGTTGCATCAAGACCCGCTCGATTTCCCTCCCATGAAATTGCTCGATAATTTTCTGCTTGGCATGTCGGGGAAACTTTTTCCCAATCGCAAAGAAGCCGCGCAGGATTTCAACCTGTTGGCAAAAGAATACGATTTCAAATTTGACCCTGAAAATTACGTAGACTCTCTCACGGTTGGTGAACGCCAGCAGTTGGAGATCATGCGTTTGTTATTCTTAGGTGCGCGCGTTTTCATTTTGGATGAGCCGACAACGGGCATCAGCGCCGCACAAAAGATAAAGCTATTCGATACTCTTCGGACTTTCCCTGATCAAGCCATCACCACGATCTTCGTCTCACATAAACTTGAAGACGTGGAAAGCTTGTGCGACCGTGTCGCTGTACTGCGGGCTGGTGAAATGGTGGGTGAATTTACACCTCCCTATGATACGAAGAAGTTCGTTTCGACCATGTTCGGCAAAGAGGTCACACTTGGTGAACGCGAACCTGCGAAGACCGGAGATGTTGTCCTTTCGTTGAAGAAAGTCTCTCTCGAAGATACACGGGTTCATATCAATGATGTGAATGTGGATATTCGTGCAGGCGAGGTCATTGGGCTTGCCGGGTTGGAAGGTTCTGGGCAAGGCATTTTTATTCGTGCTTGTGCCGGGCTTGCCCGCCCAGTGGGTGGGAGGGTTGTGCTCAAGGGCAAGGATCTGACAGGTAAGTCGTATCACACCTTCAAACGGGAAGGTGTCAACTTCCTGCCTGCCGCAAGATTGGAAGAAGGATTGGTTCCCGGCTTGAGTCTGACCGATCACTTCGTTCTTGCGGAAGAGCCGAAAGGTGTGTTCATCGACCGTGCGTATGGACAAAAGCTGGCGGATGATCGCATCAAGTCTTTCAACATTCGCGGCACACCGACCAGTACGGTAGAGTCGCTTTCGGGTGGTAATCAACAGCGCGCTGAGTTGGCATTGCTACAGTCACCACTGTCGCTCATTTTGTTGGAGCACCCAACCCGCGGCTTGGATATTGAATCGGTTATCTATATTTGGAGCAAACTCAAAGACCGCTGTAAACAAGATGGAGCGGCGATCATCTTCATTTCATCCGATCTGGAGGAAGTCTTGCAATACAGTGACCGTCTGCTGGTGTTCTTCAGCGGTAAGGTCTCGGAACCTATCGATGCAGCAACGACCAGTGTAGAGCAGTTGGGGCAATTGATTGGCGGCAAGGGCTGGCCTCAAAAAGGAGGCTCTCATGCTTAAGACCAAGGCAGGTGGATTTATCTTTCAGTTGGTCGCTTTCCTGCTTGCAATGGGATTTGTTTCACTCATCCTTCTTGCAGTAGGGGCTTCTCCGTGGGAAGCTTATAAGAACATGCTGACCGGCTCGGTCGGTTCGATGCGCAAATTTGCCGAAGTTTTGGTTTCGTTCGTGCCATTGTTGCTGGTGACGGCTGGCTTGCTTATCACTTTCTCGGCAGGGCTTTGGAACATCGGTGTGGAAGGTCAGATCGTATTGGGCGCCATAGGTTCGGTTTGGGTGCTGCGCCAGTTTGTGGATAGCACATTGCCTCCCGCACTCATCATTATCCTTTCCATGCTAGGTGGGATGGTTGCAGGCGCATTGTGGGCATCTCTTGCGGGTGCCTTGAAAACTTTCGGCGGTGTGAATGAGATCTTCGGCGGTTTGGGCTTGAACTTCGTTTCCACCGCGTTGACGTTGTACCTCATCTTCGGTCCGTGGAAGCGTGAAGGTGTGGCATCCATGAGCGGTACCGAACCTTTCCCAGATGCCTTTTCACTGCCGCAATTGCCAGATCTGCGCATTAGTCCCTATGCCTTGGTGATCGCATTGGTCGCCATTGTCATTGTGTATTTTATCTTGCAGGGTACCTACTTTGGTTTGAAGATTAAAGCCGTGGGCAAGAATATTCGCGCGGCGTATTTGCTTGGCATCCCAACCTGGCAATACTCCCTGTATTCTTTCCTCATCTGTGGTGCCTTGGCGGGTATCGCCGGTGCATTGCAGGTGACGGCGGTGTATCACCGCCTCATCCCATCCATCTCCAGTGGATATGGATATCTGGGCTTGATGGTGGCAATGCTTGTCAACTATCAGGCAATCTGGGCAGTGCCTGTGGCGTTGTTCTTTGCCGCGTTGAACATTGGCAGTATTCAATTGCCCATTGTCATGAAATTAGATTCATCCCTTTCGGGTGTGTTGCAAGGCGTGTTGGTCTTGTTCGTGCTGCTCACCGAAGGCGTTCGTCAAAAATTCGTGAAGAAGGTGTGAGGCATCTATGAATCAAGATACCCTTCTCGTTGGTTTGGCGGGCGTGCTCGCCGCTGCGGCTCCCATCATTTTTGCTGTGATGGGTGAGACGCTTTCTGAACGTGCCGGTGTGATCAACCTCTCCATGAACGGAACGATCTTGTTAACCGCCATGAGCGGATTTGCCGTAGCATACACAACCGAAAGTTTGCTCCTCGGCTTTCTGGCTGGCATGTTGATCGGGGCACTCGTCGCTTTGATCGTTGCGTTTGCCAGTATCACACTAAAGCAATCACAGGTGGCGATCGGGTTTGTGTTGGCGTTAACCTGTCGTGACCTTGCGTACTTCCTTGGCAATCCATATATGGGCGTATCCGGTCCGCGTTTGCAAGCGACACCCATTCCAGGGTTAAGCGATATTCCTTTTCTGGGTCCGCTTTTCTTCAAGCAGGAAATGATCACCTATGTCAGTTTTCTTGCCATCTTTCTTGCATGGCTTTGGGTCTATCGCACTCGCCCCGGGTTGATGCTGCAAGGCATCGGTGAGAAACCAGCCGCAGCATATATTCGCGGCGCAAATGTCAACGTGATGCGTTATGTGTACACGATGATCGGCGGCGCATTGATCGGCTTGGCAGGACCAACCTATTCGTTAGGTGTCCGCGCCGGATGGATGGGAACAATTTCCGGCTTGGATGGAATCGGGTGGATCGCTCTTTCCATCACCATTTTCGGCGGTTGGAATCCAGCTCGTGCCGCGTTTGGTGCGTATCTGTTCGCCTTCTTGCAATGGCTTGGCTTGGTCTTGCAGCCCGTGCTCACGCAAGTCCCTTCGCAGGTTTTGCAGGTTGCGCCGTTCCCGTTGATGATCTTGACCCTCTTGCTTGTAAACATTGGCAACGCCGAATGGGTCGAACGGACCTTGGCAGCCATGCCGGAATCCGCGCGTAAATTCACTGCAAAGGTGTTGCGTGCCATGCGGGCATCACCGCCTGCGGCATTGGGCGTGCCATTCGAACGAGATTAGTTCACAAAAGGACTCTCAAACGAGAGTCCTTTTCAATTACTTCAAAAGGGGTATTTCATGGCTGTGTTTATATCGGGTAAAATCAAGCCTCGAAGAGGAATCACATGAATAAATTCAACGGCTATCGTTGTTCGATCTGCGGAAGCGAATATTTGCCCGGTCAGGTCACCTACACGTGCCCAAAGGATGGCGGGAATCTGGATGTCGTCCTCGACTACGAAACCATAAAAAAGAAATTTCAACCCGAAGATATTATTTCTCGAACGGAAGCCTCGCTGTGGAGATACCTGCCGCTGTTGCCGGTCAACGAACCCGTAGGTGACTCTACGCCCTTGCACGCCTCCGGCTGGACCCCGGTCTTTGCCCTGCCACGATTGGCAGCAAAACTACACCTGAAGCATCTCTGGCTCAAAGATGAGTCGCGTAACCCCACAGCTTCGTTCAAGGACAGGGCAAGCGCCCTTGTGGTCACTCGCGCCCGCGAGATCAAATCGGAGATCGTGGTCACGGCTTCGACCGGTAACGCAGGAGCGGCATTGGCAGGTATGGCAGCGGCTGTTGGGCAAAAAGCCGTCATCTTTGCACCCAAGACCGCTCCGCAAGCGAAGGTGGCGCAGTTGCTCATCTTCGGTGCCAAGGTCATTTTAGTGGATGGAACCTACGACGATGCCTTCGATCTGACGGTTAAAGCTTCGAATGAGTTTGGCTGGTATTGCCGTAATACGGGCTACAATCCCTTCACGTTGGAAGGCAAAAAGACAGCCGCTTTTGAAATTTGGGAATGGTGGATCGAAGCGCATCGCGACTGGCACAAGAAAGACAGTGCTTTGGATAATCATTCGCCATTGACCATCTTTGTCTCGGTGGGAGATGGCAACATTATCTCTGGTATTCACAAAGGCTTCAAAGACCTGCTAGCCCTTGGTTGGATTCCCAATATGCCACGCATCATCGGTGTGCAAGCAGAGGGGTCAGCGGCGATTGCCAACGCCTTCCATGCAGGGACGGAAACCATCACGCCCGTTTCTGCCACAACCATTGCTGATAGCATATCGGTTGATCTGCCGCGAGACGGAGTCCGTGCGGTGCGGGCAGCCCAGCAAACCGATGGGACGTATATTACCGTGAAAGATGAAGACATCATCAAAGCCATTGCGGAACTTGGAACCATGGGTGTCTTTGCCGAACCGGCTGGGGCGACAGCATATGCTGGTCTGGTCAAAGCAACAAGCCAGGGCGTAGTCGGAGCCGATGATCCCGTCTTGGTGATGAATACTGGCAGTGGACTCAAAGATGTTCGAGCGGCGTTGCAAGCTGTGCAATCCGCTCCTGTGATCGAACCAACTTTAGATGCGGTGAAAAAACTCTTATGAAAAAAAATAACGACCAATGGAGCCTTCCCTTTCGTTATACGATGGGGATAATCATCTTTATTATTGTTGTGGCTTTCGTGATCTATGCGAGCGAAGCAGTGACGATGTTCATCATTGCTGCGTTCGTTGCGTATCTGATCAGCCCAGCAGTGATGTTCCTGATGGAACGGACAAAGCTTTCACGTACTGTTGCAGTCAATATCGTGTACTTTACTGCGCTGATCGTGATGGTGGGGATTCCTGCCACACTCACACCGATCTTTTTTGACGAGATTCAGCTCGTAGCACAAGACCTGCTCGAACTTTCAGAAGAATTGAGCGGTTTCCTCTCTGAGCCGATCAAACTTGGCGGTGTCGTGGTGCATCTGGAAGAGGTGGGTGAAAGCCTTGCTCATTTTCAAGAGAACATGTTAACGCCGCTTCCTGAAGAAGCACTTGAACTTTTGGAAGCCACTTCCATCAATGTGTTGTGGTTTTTGATCATTCTTGTCAGCGTGCATTTGTTCATGTCGGAATGGCCCCGCATTCGTACATGGATGATTCACCTTGCACCGGAACCATATCAGCAAGAGATGAGTGAGCTATATGAACGCCTCCGCAATGTGTGGATGGCATATCTACGCGGACAGATCGTATTGATGGTTGTAGTGGGAATCGTCTTTACGATCGCATGGGCTGCCATAGGCATTCCTGGTGCATTGGTGTTGGGTGTGATCGCTGGTCTGTTCACGCTTGTGCCGGATGTTGGTCCTACAGTGGCGGCAGCCATCGCGATCGGAGTTGCCCTTTTGGAAGGCTCTACGTGGATCCGTGTCTCAAGCGACCCAACCACGAACAATTTGATCGTTGGCGGCATCACCCTTGTGTTGTATCTCATCTTGATCAATCTCAAGAATTTCTTCGTTCGCCCCATCATTATGGGACGCAGCCTGCATATGAACGAAGCGTTGATCTTCATCGCCATCCTGACCGCCACCATCTTGTGGGGTATCCTTGGTGCGTTGTTGATCGTACCTGTGATGGCATCTGTTTCGGTTATCATGGAATATCTGCGCCGACGGATTCTAGGATTACCCCCGTTTGCTGATGACGGTGAAAAGCAATTCAAAGCCCCGCCTGAAGAGATCCAAAAAAAGACGTTAAGATTCCCTGCAAAGGATAAAAAGAAAAAATAGCTCATGAAAATCACGTATTCGATCATTGCCCCGATCTACAACGAGATCGACAATCTTCCTGAACTGTATCGTCGTGTAAAAGAAGTAATGGACTCCAACGGTGAGCCGTGGGAGCTTGTGCTTGTGGATGATGGTTCCACTGACGGTTCCACCGATAAGATCCGCGAATTGGCAGAAAAAGATAAGACCATTCGCCCTGTTATTTTTGCGCGAAATTTTGGTCACCAGATTGCCATCACCGCCGGGTGGGATTATGCCCGCGGCGATGCCATTGTCATCATCGATGCAGACTTGCAAGACCCGCCAGAAGTCATTCTGGACCTTGCCAAGAAATGGAAGGAAGGCTACGAGGTCGTTTATGCGGTGCGCGGTGAACGTGAAGGCGAATCCTGGTTCAAGTTGTGGACGGCGTCTCTGTTCTATCGCCTTATTTATCGCATCACCGATGTGAAGATTCCTGTCGATACCGGTGACTTCCGCTTGATGGACCGCAAAGTGGTGAATGTGCTCAAACAGATGAAGGAACGTCATCGCTTTCCACGCGGTATGTCTGCCTGGGTGGGGTTCAAGCAGATCGGCGTTACTTACAAACGAGCCGCCCGCCATGCCGGTGTGACGAAATATCCGTTCAAGAAGATGTTCCGCCTTGCCATCAATGCCATTACGGGCTTCTCGTATTTCCCGCTTCAGGTGGCAACCTATGTCGGTTTTGTCTCTGCGGGCATCTCCATTCTTGCCATCCCTGTCGTTGCCATTTTGCGCCTTGCCGGGTCGCATTTCTTTGAAGGGCAAACCACAACCCTGATCTCCGTACTATTCCTCGGCGGCGTGCAATTGATCTCTCTGGGTGTTTTGGGTGAGTATGTTGGTCGCCTTTACGACGAAGCAAAAGGCAGACCCCTCTACATAGTTCGCGACGAGCCGGACGATCAATAAACTAAGTTTCTTATTTTGAATTACGCATTACGTAAGACGACTACGTAATGCGTAATTGCTTTTTACCTTATGTTATCCCTCTCCTTCCTCAAAGACCGCACCTTCCTGCGCGAAATGCTAACCATCGCGCTGCCGATCTCTTTTCAACAACTCATCAACGCCTCGCTCAACATGATCGACGTCATCATGGTGGGGCAGTTGGGTGAAGCCTCCATTGCTGCGCTTGGGTTATCGAATCAAGTTTTCTTTGTTTTTATTCTGCTGCTCTTTGGGCTTACCAGCGGTATGGCGATCTTCACTGCTCAATTCTGGGGCAAGCAGGAAATAGACCCCATCCGCAAAGTGCTTGGGATGAGTCTTGCCATAACTTCTGCAATTGCATTGTTATTCACTTTAGCTGTCACCTTAGCCCCGCGCACGGTCTTGGGCTTTTACACCAACGATACCGAAGTCATTGAGATCGGCACCTCATATCTCAGCATCGTTGGCTTTTCCTACATCCCGGTTGCAATTGCCACATCTTATATCGCAACACTCCGCAGTATTCATCTCGTCAAGTTGACCGTGATCGCCACCATCACTGCTTTGATCTTCAAGACGATTCTCGGATACATCTTGATCTTTGGCATGTTCGGATTGCCCGCACTCGGGGTTCGAGGTGCAGCCATAGGCACCGCCTCCGGCTGGACCTTGGAACTGATTCTGATCCTTATCCTTGTCTACACTCAGAAGACTCCTCTCGCCGCCAACCCGTTGACCTTTTTCTCCTTCGACTATTCATTCTTCGGACGTGTTCTCAAAACGACCTTGCCAGCGCTCGCCAATGAAATGTTCTGGTCGTTGGGCATTACGACCTACAATGCCATCTACGCCCGCATCGGCACGGACTCCATAGCTGCCATTAACGTCAATGCGACCATTGAAGAGCTTGGTTTTGTGGTGTTCATGGGGTTGGGCAATGCCTGTGCTGTGATGGTTGGAAACCGCATTGGGGCTGGGAAGAAGGAAGAAGCCTTTGAAACCGTACGTCGAGTGGTGATTATGGCAATGCTCTCCGCGTGGACCGTTGGCGTGGTGGTTCTCCTTTTGCGTGATGCTGTTGTGAACCTGTACGATCTTTCGCCCAGCGGCGAATATAACGTCCGCATGTTAATGCTGATGATGGCATGCACACTATGGATCCGCATGTTCAATTTCTCGACCTTTATCGGTGCCTTACGTGCTGGCGGTGATACCCGCTTTGCGCTTCTAATGGAACTATGCTCCATTTGGCTGATTGGCGTCCCCGCAGCATATATTGGTGCATTTGTTCTGCATTTACCCGTATACTTTGTCTACCTTATGGTCGCGTTGGAAGAGGTTGCCAAAGCCTTCTTCAGCGGGTGGAGGGTATATTCACGAAAGTGGATTCACGACCTTGTGAATGTGTAAAAAAGTGGACGCTCGATTGAGCGTCCACTTTTTTCTTAATCCGCTTGAACTTTTACCGGAACAGCTTTTTGCCTTTGCCAGCGTTGCCATGCAAGGAAGATAATTCCCGCCAACAGGGCAGTGCCGAAGGCGTAGGGTCCCGCCTGTTTGACGATGCCGCTGATGATGTGCCATTCATGCCCGAGAAAATATCCGATGCTGATGAAGACCGTACACCAGATGTACGCCCCGCCAAAAGTGGCAAGTGCAAATGTGAGGTAGGGCATACGCGTCAGCCCGGCGGGAATGGCAACCAGCATACGAATACCGGGCAATAATCTGCCAAGAAAAATGAACTTGGTGCCATGCTTCTCTGCCAGGTGTTCCACACGCTGCATATGGCGCAGGTCGATCCTGAAAAATTTGGCGACCCGGTCCACGAGCGGACGTCCGCCCATGCGCGCCGCCCAATATAAGATGGATGCGCCAATCACACTTCCGATTGCTGCAAATAACCCGCCCAGAAACACGGTGGAAAACGGCAAACTATGGGCATCGATCAGCATCCAGCCTGCAAGGGCAAGGACCACTTCACTGGGGGCGATGCCGGTCGCATTTTCGATCACCATGATGATAGTGACGCCGAGCCAGCCAAGTTCGTCGTAAAGAAATTGCAATGTATTGAGGATGGTTCGCTCGAGTTGGTCGATCATTCTTCTCTCATCTCTAATGTTGATAACTAATACGATGTTACTTAATAAAGTTAAGGGAAGGTTTAATTTCGATGAGAAGAGGATGAGTTGAATTGCACTTTCAATGTGATGTAGGTTGAACCGCGCATTTTTCCCATCCATGCGAGCATGCTGAAGACCCAGCCATATTTTTTGCGAAAGAGGTCTTGGGTGAGATTTAAATCGTCTGCTGAGTCAAGGATGGCGACATTGGCATTTGTCCATTCGCCTGTAGGATCACCCGAAGCCGTCGAAGGGACGATGCGCACGTTGCCGTCCCGGCGGATACGCTTCACTTTGCCCGACCCGGTCGAGGTCCAGACTCGAAGCGTTTCTCCATCCTGTGCAAACCAAACTGGAGTTTTGACTCCCTCTCCATTCTTACGGAAAGTCTCAAGGTTCATATATTGCTTATCTTTGAATTGTTCGATGTGATTCATGGCAGACCTTTGTACTTGTTGGATTTCCAATCTTCAAAACGCTTGATGCCGATCTTGGAGAGTAATAACGTCATTCCAAAACCGATGAGGACGTTGGTGATGAAAAAGAAGAGGACTTCTTCCAATGGCAGGATGTTGAAGAAGATGATGCCGGTAGTCTGTTCTTTAGAGATGGACCAGGTGGTGTCTGTGAGGGCGATAATGTCCATGAGCGAGAGATACAAGCCGGGGACAAAGATCGTGGTGAAGACGAGCTTGCGATAATGCCAAAGGATATCGGCGCCATACAACATTTGTGGGAAGATGGCAGGCAGCGCCCAGAAGAGGATGATGGAGAGATAGGTCAACTCAACGCCGCCGAAGAAGAACAGATAGGTGAAGACGACCCAGAGGACGAACAAAACGCCGAACGAAATGATGCGCCCTGTTTTGCTGGGCTTGAATGCGTTTGCTGGTTCAGGGATGCGGCGCGCGAGAAACCACCACCATAGCCCAGCAAGGATGGTTTCCAGTACAAAGAAGGTGTACTCTTCAATGGGCACATAACCGATCACAATGCCTGTCACGAGATCTGGGTTGTAATACCAAACGCCAGTGGCAACCAGATAGTTATCCCATGGTGTGGTGTACACCACTGCAAGGATGACATGAATGAGAATACCGATCCACACCGCTTTGCCATTGTTGAAGCCAAGTGTTGGACGTTTATTTTTATTGTCCCACCATGCGATGACGAGAAAGACGATGATGGGAATTACGAGAAAGCGTAGGAGAAAGCCAAAGTAAGTCATGGTAGTTTTTAGTCACTTAGTCTAATAGTTTAGTAGTCGGATAGTCGTTTGTATAAGTCATGTTTCACTTTTCACTGGCACCTGGTCACTGCACACTGGCTACTGTTCTTCTCTTCACCTTCATCATCACACCTGGTCTGGGTTCTAATGTTGCACCCATATGGGCGTGGATGGGGTGACCTGTGAATTCAAAAGAAAAAGTTTTGAGCAAGTGAGCAATGACGATGCGCGCCTCTGCCTGACCGAACGCCGCACCAATGCATGCCCGCGGACCGCCGCCAAACGGAATGTAACTCATGGGCGGAGTCTTCCGTCCGTGGGCGAAACGCTCGGGGCAGAACTGCTCGGCATTTTCCCAGATTTCCGGGTCGCGGTGGGTGAGGTAGATGGAGTAGAACATTCGCTCACCAGCAGGGATCTTGCCTTCTGTAAATTCCATTTCTTCTGCCACACGGCGGTTGCCAATATGAATGGGCGGATACAGTCGCAGCGATTCTTTGATGACGTTATCCAATAATTGATATTTACCTTCCGCGTGATCCACTTCTTGCAACACGTTCTCATGGATTTCAGGATGCTGTCCTAGCAGGGCGAAGGTCCATGCGAACAAGGCTGTGGAGGTATCGTGTCCGGCAATGAGCATGGTCAACATTTGGTCACGGATAATGTCATCACTTAATCCAGCGTCAATGAGATGTTGGAGGAAGTCTGGACGATGGACGACGGGCGATTGACCATCGTCTATCGTCCGTCGTCTGCGGTCTGCAATGATCGTATACATATAATCATCGATCACCTTCAACGACTTCCCATACCCAAAGCGCGGCATCTTTCGCCAAAGGATCCATGCTCCTGGCGAAATGTATTCAATAGTCTTTAGAATTGGCTTCCAGATCTTTGGAATGTCATTCCAGGCATCTTTGTTGAACAAGGTTTGCATGATTATAAGCAGGGCGATCTTGCGACCTTCGACCAACATGTCCACGGTCTGACCGTCTTGCCAGGTAGACATGACACGTTCGGTCTGTTGAAGCATCATCTCGGTATATTTCGATAACTGCGACGGATGGAATGGCGTTTCCATCAAGCTGCGATAATGATCGTGCTCTTCACCGTCGGTTACCAGCACGCCGCGTCGAAGCAGATCGGTTACCGGGTCGGTGTTGCACCACAACAATTTATTTCGATCTGTGACCAGCACCTTGCGCGCGGCTTCTGGACCAAACACCACATAAGGGCTGAAACCGGGAATCGGAATCTGAAAGAAGCGCCCTACATGCTTTGCCATTACCTTCAATGGACCTAATGGCGAGCGTTCTTGAAAGAGCGCTTTCAATGCGGCTCGACCGGTTTCAGGAGAAAGTTGTTGTGCCATGTTTATTTTCCAAGAAAATCTTGCACAGCTTGCATGAACTCATCTGGGCATTCTTCGTGCGGTAAATGTCCACATTGGGGGACGACAACCAAATCAGCGTTGGGAATTTCTGCTGCAAGGCGTAAAGACTGTTCCGTTGGAACGATGCGGTCGTCATCGCCCGTGATAACGAGAATGGGCAGGTTGAACTCATTGACTCGTTCAGCCAATCCGCTTTCACGGCTGGAGAGGGTCAACTCCCACAAGGCTTTGTCCCAGTTCTCCACTTGCAATGGTTTTTTGTAACCGTCAAACGTCGATTGCGGAATCTTGCTTGGGTCATGCCAGGCGGTCTTGATAAATTCCACGCCTTGCTCCTGAATTTGACGCGCGATCAATGGACCTACATGACGCATCTGCGGTGTGCCCAACAGCGGACGAATCCACCCGGGTGCGCCTCCACCTGCGTACACGGCTGGGTCAACCAGAATAAGGCTTTCAACTCGCTCAGGGTATTTCAACGCTGTCAGCATCGAGATCGTGCCACCCGCAGAATTGCCAACCAAGGTTGCTTTCTCAATTCCAAGCGCATCCATCAAGCCGATGACCAACTCCACTTGCGAATCCTGACTGTACGGGCTTTCACCTTCCCATTCCAACGGACGTTCAGTGAGACCAAAGGCGGGGCGGTCATATGCAATGACCGTGCCATACTCCGCGAGGGGAGTTGTTACTTCGTGCCACGAAAATAAACTTGCACCAAAACCATGCAGCAAAATGAAAACGGGTTCGCCATTTCCATACGTTTTGTAATGCACGTTCACATCATTTACTTCGATGAACTGACTATCTTCATCTGCCAAACTTTCTGCAGAGACGGTGTTTTCCAACGGCGGCACAGGAATGAGAAACGGACTCACCAAGGCAAGCACGACAAGAATCGCCAAACCAATTCCCAACCCACGTAAAACTTTTTTCATCATCGTACTTTTTCCTTTGAAACACTATACGCGCTCAATGTGCGTTCTTTTACCACATCACGATCCACGATCGGCTCAGATGGATAACCCGCGATATTCAGATCATACTCCCATGGCGCGTGAATTTGCTTCGCGTTCAACCCGCGCAACTCCGGCACCCACTTGCGAATATAATCGCCGTTCGGGTCGAACTTGGCGCTTTGCAGCACCGGGTTGAAAATGCGAAAGTATGGCGCAGCATCGGTGCCTGTGCCAGCCGTCCATTGCCAGCCGCCGTTGTTGGGAGCGATATCGCCATCGAGCAGGTTTTGCATGAACCAGTCTTCGCCCCAGCGCCAATCAATGAGTAAGTCTTTGACGAGGAAAGACGCGACGATCATGCGCGCGCGGTTGTGCATCCAACCCGTCTCCTTGAGCTGGCGCATCGCCGCATCCACCACCGGGACGCCTGTTTCGCCCCTCTTCCACGCTTCAAACTCTGACGATTTATTCCGCCACGGAATGTTCGCCAGTGAACGGTTGAAGGCGGTTTTGGCGACATACGGGAAGTGATACAGGATCTGAATGTAGAACTCACGCCAGATGAGTTCGTTGAGCCAGATCTCTGCGCCTTTCGAGGCTGCGTGATGCGTGTTGCGTGATGCGTAAACGGCTTGACGTAACCCAACCATGCCAAAGCGGATGTACGGCGAGAGCGACGATGTCCCATCCAAGTCCATGCGGTTGCGGTCGTCGTGGTAATTGGTAATTGGTAAGTTGGCAAATTGGTCGAGGCGGCGTAAGGCTTCGGCTTCACCGGCTGGGAAAATTGAATTCGGTGTGAAGGCTGGCAACGGCTCAGAACGGATCCCTTTTGGGGTATTCAGATTTTCAGGGGCGGGGTGTACCTTGATCTTGGTTAACTGTGCCTTCCATACTTTGGAATATGGTGTGTACACCGTGTAAGGTCTGCCATCTTGCTTGAGGACATTCTTGGGATGATGAACGGTCTGTCCTTGAACTAAACGCAGGGGCAGCAGTTTTTGGATCAACCCATCGCGTTTTCGGGCGTAGGGTGTGTAATCTTCTTCGGCGTAAATTGCTTCGGCTTTGACTTCGTCGAAGAGATGACGTAGTGCATCAATTGGCTTTCCTTTACGAATTACGAGATACGAATTACGCTTTCGCAAGTCTTTGTCTAATGCAGACAAGCCTTCGTATAAGAAATTCTTGCGCCGTTCAGATAGGTTGTCGAATGCCGGGTCGAGGATAAAGACTGGCAGTGCAGAACCAGACTCGAGCGCGGAATGAAGCGCGGCGTTATCCGTCAAGCGTACATCACGGCGAATCCACCAAATGTTGGTCATAGGTCTAGGAGTCCATCCTTTCCTTCTTGAATGGCTTGATAGACGGCATCAGCAAGGGATGGGGGTGTTAACGCGTTTTTGGGCATGGAGAAGGGAACCTTGCTCCAAAAGGCAGTATCGACCGCGCCGGGACGCACGACAAGTGCTTTGCGGTGAGTCTCTTTGCGCAGGGCTTCGGCGAAAGCTTCGAGCCCAGCTTTGGCGGCGGCATACGCACCTAGCCCGGGCAGTCGCAAACGTTCGTGCACGGCACCGATGAAGACGAAGCGGGCATTTTCAGCAAGGTAAGGCAGGCTGGCTTGTGCAGTGAGAAAAGCACCAGTGAGATTGGCGTTGAGAATACGGTTCCAATCTTGCGGCGTGGACTCAGCGGTTTTGATCGAGGCAATGTCGCCTGCGGTGTAGAGATAGATGTCGAAAGGATTTGCCATACCGCCAGCCATGCGTGCCGCGCCCGCGACCTGTGATGGGATGGTCACATCGGTGGCGATGACGTGGGGGGTGATGGCTTTCATGTCGGAGGGATGGCGCGAAACGGCAACAACGGTATGCCCTTCGTTGACGAATTTTTGGCTAAGGGCTTTGCCCATGCCGCCCGCTGCTCCCCAAATGAGGATGTTCATGATGTTTCCTTTTTCGATGGTGGCGTGATCGTTAACTGGGCGAACTTTCTATGCAGGTTGCGGTGAAAGTTTCAACTCGTCCAGCCACATCACGCGCACTAGGGCGTGTGTGACAGCTGGCTTGTCGTTGATCTTCATTGTGACATAGCCTTGACGATTCAGGTCCAGATGCCCAGTGTTACCCGCATTGTCTTTGAAGTCGAGCGAGCCATACGCGCGGATCTTTGTGTTTCCGAATAGTGAGAGCGCAAGTTCACTGGTGATCGTGCCGGTTAATTCGGCTTCATAATCAGCGGCGTTGAAAACGAACTTCGACGGCGCAGGCATGCCAAGTCCGCGTAGACCGATGGTGGTGCCGAGAATGGTTTCAGAACCGTGGAATGTCTCTCCGCTGTTCAAGGCGGCTGTGTAGGTGATGTGATATGTAGGCGAACTGCTTTCGAGCGTGGCTGAAACCAAAGCGCCAGTGATGGGGTCGCGTTCTTGAATGGTTTCGCCTGTGCGGTTGAACCTCGGCTGATAATATGCCTGTCCAAACGAAGTGGAGGATGAAACGGCATACATGGCAACAGATTCAAGCACTTCGGCTTTTTTATTCTTTGCCAGCATGTCACTGGCTTTTGCGAGCCACTCTGTTTTGTGCATGCGACGTACAACATATCCCAATAGGGTGATCCCTTCGGGCGGCAACTCGTAGCGGAGAGTGTCAATTAACATCGTGGCTCCTTTTGTTTTTACAATTCCATTTTTTCCGGCAAGGTAGGGATCGGCACTTGCCGCGGGAACATCTGGTTTAACAACAAGATGATTTGGTAAGCCGTATCGGCTTCGAAAGTGTAAAAGCCTTCGTACATGCGCGGCTCATCCGGCAGACGGTCGGTAGGGGTGATCTCTTCTGCGAGCAAGGCGGCGCTGTGACCAGGTCCATACGTGACGACGAACCAGTAATGCTCCAGCGGAGTGCCGCTGGTATCCACTGCGATGGTGCGTTCCAAGTTGGGAAGTTGGGCATCGGGCACGCCATACACCCACAAACCGGTTGCATTGTGCGCGACCCTTACATAGCGATCCTGTTGATCGGCGAAGCGCGAAAAATATTGGAAGGATACATGCAGGTCCGCCACACCGGGGCTGTCTACGACCATATCTTCGATCATGTGACTGATCTCGACCATGCCGTTCACGGTGAAGATATAACGGAAATTGATGTGCTTCAATTTTTCTGCATTCACCTTTTTCAAGAACGCCTCGGTGCGAGGTGGAAAGATGGGCATCAAGCGGTTGAAGAAGTGACCTAAAATATCTCTGCTGTTCATACTTTTAAAATCCTTTCGTGGATCAGTTTTGCAACTCGCATCGCGCCAAGAGTGACGCCTGCGGTGGACTGACCGGGGAAGATGCTATCTCCCACCAGCCAAAGATTTTTCATCCCTGTGCGCGGACTGCGCGCATGGAACAACGACGTTTGTGGAAAGCCGCCCACCATGCCAAGCGGACGACGGGTAAAAAATTCATACGTGTGCGGCGTTCCGGGCATGATGAGTTTCGCCGCTTTGCGAAAACCAGGCAAAGCTCGTTCTGCCGCACTCATTAATTTCTCTGCATATTCCGCTTTGCGTTCTTCGTAAGAGGCGGGGTCTTTTTTATAAAGATCATCCCACGCCATCACACTGGTGTGTGTAGACAGGGTTGCGGTGCGAAAACCTTGCGGCGCGCGCTTCATATCATCAAGCGGCGAGAGCGAAATAAAAACGGAATTGCCTTCGCCCAGCTTTTTATTCACATCCATCACCACTTGATGATGGGTCAAAGTTTGATTGACGATGCCTGCGTCCAGCCCGACATATGCAACGAACGCGCCCCACATGGGACTTCTGCGCTTCACTTCGCGCCGGAGGCTGGTCGGTGCGGCTTCGCCGAGGAGCTTTTCCAACGCCCAAGGCGTGAGGTTGCCAAGGAAAACATCTGCTTCGACGCGCATGCCCTTGTTGGTGTAAGCGGAGGTGACGCGATTGTCTTTTACATCCAACCGCGTCACCTGTTGGCGGAAACACACCTGCCCTCCGTTGGCTTGGAGCCATTTGACAAGTGTTTCCGCGATACCGCCCATTCCGCCGTGAACGTGAACCACGCCACGACGCGGGAGGTCTAAAACCGTTGAGCCGTAGAGCGCATCAGCATCGTCGCTGATGGCTTGGGCTGAGATGAGTAACTGCGCATCCACAAAAGATTTGAACTCAGCATCCGTCTGCTTGGGGAGCAATCCACGAAACTTTCGGAGGAGATACGGCGCGGCGGAAAACGTATCCAGCCGTAATGCGAGAGGGAGGCGCAGGGCTTCGGTCAACGTGGCAGGAGGGAAGGGAAAGTCGCGGGTGGAAATGTCCCATGCGATCTTTGCCAACCGTTCCTGCTTGTGCCAGAACGATTCGGAATATGGAAAATTGGTAAGGTACTCGTCGCGCCATCGATCTGGCTCGACGTATTGATGAACGGTCTTCTCGGGCAAGTGAACCACCCAAGCGGCATCTTGAATGGGTGAGACCTTCCACTCGAGCCCGAGTATTTCTGCCAAGCGTGTGTGTGGACCATTTGCATCGAAGCCGCCTGCCAATGTTGCGCCTGCGTCGAACCGATAGCCTTGATGGTAGAAGGTCCCTGCACAGCCGCCGGGGTAGGTGGAGGCTTCGAGCACGGTCACTTGCCAGCCTTGCTTAAGTAAAAGTGCGGCGGCGGTCAGCCCGCCAATGCCTGCGCCGATGATCGCGATGTGTGGCATTTAAGAACTTCTTTTGCTAATCTCCGTTTGGTGCTGGAGTTTGCTGAAAAGACTTGGCGCGGATCTCGCTTGCAACGGGATGGTTGTAGATGTTGAAGAAGATATAGATCGTGATGCCAATCATGAGCACCGCACCGAACGTACCGGGCGACCACGTGCCAAAGGATTGCAAAAGATATCCGCCGATGATCGGAGCAAAGATGCGAGTGGCGCTTTCGATAGCAGAACCCAACCCGAGAATGCCGCCGATCTCTTGCGGCTGAACCGCTTTGGTCAGCGTGGAGGAAAGCAACGTATTGAGGATGCCGCCAGAAAGAGCGGTGGGGGTGAGCACTACCAAAAGCCAGAACACACTTGGGGTCAGCGCCCAGCCAATTAAGGAAATCGTCATCAAGATGCCGCTAATGAAGATCAATAGGTCTTCACGAAATGCCTTGGTGAGCCGACCGATGAGAAAGCCTTGCACGATGACCGATAACACACCTACATAGGTGAGGATGAACCCTGTATCGCGAGCTTGCAGGTCAAACTTTTGCAAGGCGTAGAGCGAGAACACAGTTTGGAAGATCGCGAATGCCAAGCCAAAGAAGAAGCGTGTGGTGAGAAGCGCGCCCGTGAATGGACGGGTCAACGCTTTGCTCAATGCTGCAAGAGTGACGGCAGGTTTTTTCTCTGGCATTTCAGCGCGTTTTTCTTCTGTCAAAGATTCGGGCAACCAGAAGTAGATCAGTGCGAGGTTGATGAAAGACAACGCCGCTGCCACCAAGCCGGGAATGGCATAGCCCCATTGACTGAGGATTCCGCCGGTAGCTGGTCCAATAATGAAGCCCATGCCGAATGCCGCGCCGATCATGCCCAAGCCTTTCGAGCGATTCTGCGCGTCGGTCACATCGGAGATGTAGGCTTGTGCCACGCTCAGGTTGCCGCCAGTGAGACCATCGACCATGCGGCTGACGAAGAGGATGCCGAGTACAAAGATGTTTGCGGCTTGCGGGTTGAAAGCATTCGCGAGAGCGGTGCCGATATTGTCTGCGAAGCCGAGCAAGAGGAAGCCGAGGAAGGTTCCGAAAACGGATGCCAACAGAACGGGACGGCGACCGTAACGGTCAGAGAGGCGACCGAGCAGGGGAGCACCGATCAACTGCATGGCGGCGTACGAAGCGACAAGCAAGCCGGTCACAAATTGGGTCGCGCCGTATTTTTCCGCATAGTAAGGCAGCAGAGGAAGAATCAGGCTGAAGCCAAGTAGATCGATGAAGACGACCAGAATGATGGAGAGTAAGCGTTTGTTCATTGTGTCCTTTTGTCGTTCACAAGTTGCACGAAGCCACACAAAGGTCCACTTTGCGTTGTTTGTGCTCGTTTTGAAGACAAGATAGATTACTTTTTAGGGAACCACGGGAAGAATGCACTGGTGCGAGCCATGTATTCTTCATAACCGGGTTTGGACTTGGTCAGCGTGCGTTCGAGCATTGCCACGCCGGAGACTTTCATCAATAAATAGGTCATGATGAGCGGACTGAACACCGTCCACCATGAGCCTGCAGAAAAAGCGAAGAACCAGAAGCCCCACCACTGTGCTGCATCGCCAAAGTAGTTGGGATGACGGGTCACACTCCAAAAACCGGTGGTGAGCAGTTTGCCCTTGTTGGCGGGGTCTTTCTTGAAGCGCGCCAGTTGAGCGTCACCGCCGGCTTCGAACATAAAGCCGACCAGCCATAGTCCAAGCCCAACATACTCACAGGAACAGTTCGTATTGGCAGGGTCAGCAACAAGGACAGCGAGCAACGGAGCCGCCACGATCAACATGATGATGCCTTGCAGCAGAAAGACCTTGAAGAAACTACGCCACCACCAAGCCGACCCGGCTTCTTCCCGCCATTTGGCATAGCGGAAATCTTCGGGCTGACCGTGATTGCGGGAGAAGATGTAGCCTGAGAGGCGCAAGCCCCAGAGGGTGACGATCGCGCCTAATAAAAGGATGCGAGTGGTGATTTCAATGGAACCGATGAACAACGCCGCCCAATAGGTGATGACGAAGCCAGTGCCCCAGAAAATGTCCACGATGCTGGAGTTCTTGATCTTGAGGCTATACAGCCACAGCAGAGTCATGAGGACAAGAATGATGAGACCGGCAGTCAGCCAAAGGGAGACGAAGTTCATAGTTAGTTTATGTTCTTTCTACTGCGTACGATCGCAGCCATTTTTTGATCGGGTCACCCTGTCCATTGATATGAGCATCGATGGCGTTGGAGTAACTTTCCATGAAGGCAGCCAATTCTTTCTTGGGACGGTTGTAGGAGTGCATAAGCACTTTCAGCCACTCCATCTCTTCGGAGAGGTGGTCCATATCGCCGAATTGTAGAGCTGCAGACACGTTGTGTCCAAGGTGTTGAATGCTGGCATCCAACTCTTCGGGACCAATGGAAAGCGGAGGCAGGCTTAACTTTAAAGTGCTCTCGATGTGAGAACGTTTGGCATTGAAACCCTGCAAGGCAGATACATATTCCTGCGAAACGGCTTTGATCTTGTGCGGCTTTGCATTTCCTTTGAGCAAAGACTCGATCTCATTGATGGAACCATCCAGTGACGTACCGAGGTAATGACCGGGAATATAGTCCATGATGCCGGGGCGCAGGTTGAAGATGCGTCCGCCAAAGCCGACGTTGATCTTTTGAGCGGTCAACGAGAGCGCAGCATGTTGCAGATGAGCGGCGCTGTTTAATGTTTGTGAAACGAGGACGACCAAGTTGGCTTTCACTTTTTGCGCCGTCTCTGAGAAGCGTTCGGTTGGGACGTTGGCACCGAGGTAGATGACGTTCAGTCCGCGGCGGCGCAGGAGCAAGGCAAGCAATAACGAAGTGAAGGTGTGCCACTCGCTGGAAGGACAGCCCATCAAAATGGTCTGTGGACGGGTAGGGGCGGGCGATGCGCTGAGCAGAGCATCCAAGCGGCGCATGGCGAGACCCGATGCGAAATGTTCCTGTTGCACACTGGCACGGTTCTCGTACCACATGCTGCCGATCTCAGACATACCCTTTTGCAACACGTCCACACAAACGGCTTCGACGGGGAAGATGGAGAAGGCTTTGTTCAATGCCTGTTCGGCTTGCACTTCGCTGAAGTTCATGCACGCGTTGATCCACTCGGCGCGGATGGCGTCCAAGGTAGTGTCGGCGGGGATGTTGGTTGGAATGGACTGGGTGAGGATCATGCTCGTTGGTGCAAGAGCAGCCAACGGGTCCGAGCCGGAGGCGGTTTGTTCATTCCACAGATCTACAGCGCGAGAGATGGAAAGTCCCTCTGCCTGACGTGAGATCAGCCATTTGATGGTCTCGATGTCGTACTGAGAGTACAAGCGATGTCCACCCGCCGTGCGTTGCGGGGTGGGAAGACCATAGCGGCGTTCCCAGGCGCGCAGGGTATCTGCGGCGAGTCCCGTTTCGCGTAGTACAGCTTTAAGGTTAAAGGCAGGCGATTTGCTGAGCATGATTCTTCCTCGTTATGCAGGGTTTAAAGATGGCTTAGCCACCTTTTGCACAGCTATTGTACCTTTTTCTTTAAGAATCCGCTCAGTTGTGAGGCGAGCCGAAAGTAGCACTATCGGCAGCCCAGTGCCAGGGTGTGTGGATGCACCTGCGAAATACATGTTGTTGTATTTGGCGTGACGATTCTGCGGGCGGAGATAGCCGACCTGCCAGAAGTTGTGACTGAGCCCAAACGCGGCGCCCTTCTCGAGATTGAAACGCTCTTTCCAGACTTTGGGCTGGTACACGATCTCGAACTTGATATGCTCTTTGAGATCGGTCACGCCCATCTCTTTGGCGAGTCGGGTGAACACAGTTTCGCGTGCGCGGTTCACCAGAGCGTCCCAATCTTGTTCGCTGCGAGCGTCAAGATGACCGACAGGCACGAGGACGTAAAGGGTTTCCTGTCCTTCGGGCGCGGCGGCTGGGTCGGTGCGAGCCGGCGCATGGACGTAGAACGAAGGCACTTCGGGCAAGGTGTGGTCTTCGAAGATCTGGTCGAACGAAGCCTTGTAATCACCGCCGAGGAAAACGTTGTGATGCGCGATCTGCTTGTATTGCTTATCCACGCCCCAGTAGAACATGATGGTGGAGCAGGTGTATAGTTTTTCGTCGAGCTTCTTGGCTTCTTTGGCGTCGGGCAAAAGTTCTTTGTAGATGTAAGGCAGGTCTGCGTTGCCGACGAAGATATCAGCGGAGTAGGTCTTGCCATCTGCGGTGATGACACTTTCCACTTTAGATTTTCCGGCATTGATCTTTTTCACCGGCGAGTTGTAGACGAACTTCACGCCGAGTTTTTCAGCCACCTTAGTGAGCGCCTGAATACCAGCGTACATTCCGCCCATGGGATACCACACGCCTTCTGCCAACTCGGTGTATTGCAAGAGGGAGTAGGTGGCGGGAGCGTCGTAGGGGCTGAGTCCCAGATACATGTTTTGGAAGGTGAAGGCAGCTTTCAAGCGTTCATCCTTGAAGAAGCGGCTGGTGTTGGTGTAGTGCTTCTGCAAAGCCTTGAGGTTGAAGATGAGCGGCAGGTTCTTGAGGCTGAAATACTCAAAGATGTTGTAGAAGTTGCGACCCACAAATTTTTCAACCGAAATTTTGTAGTGTTTTGAACCTTCCGCAATGTAGCCGAGGAAGCCGGTAAAGGCGGTCTTATCCACGGCTTC
>Ga0209066_10001122_pt1 | contig 36286 bp, 29 predicted proteins | sample All_14_2_FD_187198 | JGI IMG/M metagenome (GOLD analysis project Ga0209066, IMG submission 187198) | Freshwater microbial communities in response to fracking from Pennsylvania, USA - Allegheny Zone_MetaG_DW_15 (SPAdes) (version 2) ... | reverse complement strand
CTATTAATCCACTTAAATCAATAGTTTTAATTATGAAAAACTCTTTCGGAAAATCGATCATTGTAGCCCTCATCGTTATGATGGCTTGTACAAATGCTTTCGCACAAAAAACAGGTAGCGTTGCTAAAAACAAAGGCAAAATGGCAATAGGTGCGAGTCTAAATATTGGAAATGATTCAGACTTTACCAACTTTGGCCTTGGTGTAAAGTTCCAATATGGTATCATGGATAAGATCAGAGTTGAACCTAGTTTCAACTATTATTTCAAGGCTGATAATATTTCGATGTGGGATCTTAGTCTTAACGGTCACTATTTAATTCCTATTAAAGCTAATAAAAAATTAACCGTTTATCCTATTGGCGGTTTAGCATTGGTGGGTACAAAGTTCTCATATACAACTGCTCCAACTGTTTATGAAGGAATAGTAATTCCTGAAAGTGAAGTAGATATAACGGCTACAAATTTAGGTATCAATGTTGGTTGTGGTATTGAGTACATTCTTAATTCAAAGATTAGCATAAACGGCGAAGTTAAATACCAGATTGTTGAAGATTATAATAGACCTATCATTTCTGGTGGTATCAACTACAAATTATAAACGCTGATCTTAACAAAAAAGAGCCGATAAATTAATATCGGCTCTTTTTTTGTGTCTATGTTTTGTTGGAGAGGACTTTAACATTCTTAAGATCCCTAGTGAAGAATTTGGTTGGAGTTTCTCCAATAATTTCTTTAAAGTCTTTAATCATGTGTGATTGATCGTGATAACCACCAGTGTAAACCATATCATGAAAGCTGATAGATTTCTTGATATTGAAATAATGCCAAAGATGATTTATTCTAGCGAGGCGAAGAAGGGTTTTAGCTTTGAGACCTGTTCTTTGGCGAAAATGATGTCTGAAAAACCGTGTAGACTTATCGAACGATAGTGTTAATTCTGGCAAATGTTGACTCCCATCACTGTTAATGATTTGATTGTAAAGAATATCAATCTCATCTTCTTTGTAATTTCGGTGATACAATTTATACAAATGATCCTCAATTAGTTTAATCATTTGGTTTTGGTCGTGATTATTCTTTAGTTCTGATTCTAATTCAGTGAATGCAGTTAATGTGTTAAGATCAATAATTTTATTTTCTACAACAGAAAAGTCCAGCTTCAGTAATTTTGATAGTTTGGAAGCAAAGCATATCGCTATAATACATTGAATTCCTTCAGATAATTGGAAATTTACTGCTCTGTTGTTAGGGATTCCAAGAAAATGATTTGGTAAGATGAAGTCGAGAGGGGCTTTAACTGCCATCTTACCTTGAGTGTTAAAGATTAAAAAGGCATAACCTTGGGGGACATGCTTGTCTAAAATGGTAAGGGTTGGGGCATTTATTGAAATAAACTCAAATTTATGAACTAGTTGTAGTAATTCCCTTTTTGGATTTTTGAAACTATGAACCATTTGAGTCTAGAAGTTAAGTTTTTTGAGTTATTTCTTTGCGCCGTAAAGATAATGAAAGAAAGAACGATTATTGAATAGAAAAAACTATGTTTAGTACATCAAAAGCGGTTACATGGATGATTGATCTTGAGATTTTATTAACCTATTAGGATTCTGAGATTCGAAACAAAAAGTTTCACAGACATGGCAAGAAGAATTACTCCAAAGAATTTTCTGGATATGTAGATTCCATTTTGCCCGATTAACTTTTCAACAATACCGATATTTTTTATGACAATATAAACAAGCACTAGGTTCGCCATGATAGCTAAAATGATGTTTACTGCTTGAAATTCTGCTCTTAAGGAAAGTGCCGTAGTTAAAGTTCCTGGTCCTGCTACTAGAGGAAAGACTAAAGGTATAAGGGTAACGTTGCCATTGGTTTGGTTATACTTGAAAAGCTCAACATTAAAGGTCATTTCAACGGCTAATGCAAATAGGATTAGGGAACCTGCAATAGCAAAAGAGGCTATGTCGGTACTAAAGAGTTTTAGTAGGGCTTCACCGGCAAAAAGGAAGCCAACAAGAATGATCAGAGAATAAAGGGCTGCTTTTCCAGCTTGTAGTTTTTTGGTTCCCTGGTTTAACTCAACAATGACAGGAATAGCTCCTGTAATGTCAATTACAGCAAAAAGAACCATAAAGGCGGTGAATATTTCTTGAAAGCTAAAGTTGAATTCCATGATTTTCTTTGGTTTAAAATCGTTTAACAGGATCTCCTATAGGAGGTGTAAAGTTCATATAAATACCTAATATTAACAAAAAAGATTGTTTAACGGTTCATTAATATGATTCCCATAAAAAATTATTACCTCGTCCAAAACCGAACTGTGATATCTTTCAACTTACCATTTACGTTGATAAACAACCTTTGATTAGTTTCAGGCGACCTTAGCCCTCCAAGGCTTTCGATATAGGATCCAATTTTGATATAATCAAACTGGTCAAGCCTTAAGTCATTCGGGAAATAATCTTTTCCTGAGTACCATGCAGTCTTAAGATTATTGTTTGATATCATCTTTATAAAATTAGCGAACTCCTCTACCGATTTTATGTCATGGTCACCTCCCATAAAACAGATACAGGTAATCAATTGAGAATACTTTTGAAAGAGTTGCTCGATTATTTGATGAGTAAGTATTTCCCCTTCATCATTCTGAAGATGCTTGCTATGACAATTAATGCACTTGTTTTTACAACCGGTGAGGTTGATAGCAAGGGTAATCTCATCAGGGATCTCTTGGAATACAATATCAAAGTTGTGATACTTTAGCATAGTGTCGATTTACTGCTTCATTCTGTCTTCCCTGAGAAAAATTGCTTACCCGTTTCATATAACCAATTACCCGTGTTAGGTAATCAAGATTTGAGCTATTACATACAGGACAAACCTTGAGATGTTTCTTGTCTATATGGTTACACTGATTGCAAACCGTGTTTGGGATGTTAAAGGTGAAATAGTTACAGCCTTCGATAGCAGCAATTCTTAACAACTGACGGTATTGCTTCTCGCTTAAATGTTCTTCAAGATTTAGGTGTAAAGCTGAACCACCTGTTAAATGCTTTATGTAATCTCTTCCATGCAATCGAATCTTGTCAAGGATGTTGATCTTCTCATCCTCTACGATAAAGAAGTAACTATTATAGCAATCTCTTTTGCTTTTAAACCCATCTCGCTTGTCCCATTTTGCATGTTTGACTCCTACATTCTCAGCAGGGATCATCTCACAGTTGAACATTAGCTCCTCATTACGATACTTGTGGTTATAGGATTCGATGAGGCCAAGAACATCAGCTACAAATTGTTTGTAGTCTTGGTTATCATTTATTTCAATTCCGAGGAATTCAGCAGCCTCAACCAACCCGTTAACGCCAATGGTAAGATATTGTCTTTTAATATTAATATATCCGGCATCAAAGAGAGGCAGCATTCCTTTAGTTAGAAATGTCTTTAAATTTTCATTGTAGGCGATCTGAACTTTATGAACCAGATCGGTAATCTCTTCAAGGAAAAAGAGGTAGTGGATACCTTTCTTACAAGCGTCTTGTATACACCTATTTAAATTGATTGTTAAGACACTCTTAGAACCTGTTGATACTCCGCCTGCTCCTAGAGTATAGCTGAATTCATTATCTTGAATTTCGTTTCTAAGTCTACAACAACTACTCAATGAGTCAGCCCGGTCGCTCATGTAGGTGAAAAAGGAGTGTCCTTCAGCATACATTTTTGCTGTGATTGCTCCATATTCTTCATCTTTAACATCTCCATCTTCTGTCAGCAAGGCCATTGTTTCAACAGGGAAGGTTAAAATGGCTCTCGTTCTTTCTGTGTTAAACCAATTAAGGAATCTTTGTTGGAGCCAACTGAGTGATTCCCATTTTGGAACCGTTCCATCGGGAAAATAGAAGTTCTCAAATAGGCTCAGGAAATAGTATTTATCATAATAGGAGATATTCCAGAAAACTGCTTGAAAGTTTCTTGCCCCGGTAGGCTGGTTAATACTGTAAACGATCTGTTCGAAGCAGTCAGTTATTATTTTGTCAATCGTTCTTTTTTTGGTTGACAAATCGACAATTTTGTCACTTTCAGTGTAGTAATCATCGCCATATTCTTTTCTTATGAAATAGTCCATGTACATTAGGAATTCAGGGGTTGCACAAGCACCGCTGAGCATACTAGAGACCATAAAAACCATATTGATGAATCCGCCGCAGTAAGACTTTAAGTTTGATGGAGGTAAAGAGTTACCTCCAATAGAGAGAGTGCCTCCAATCAGCCAAGGGTACATGGTGATACTTGCACAGTAGTTAGCCAGGCTAGTCTCATCATTTTTGTAAATATAGTGTTGGTTGAGTAAATCAATGTATTTATCAGCTAGTTCCTTTCCAAACATCTCTTTGATTCGGTCGGTTAATAGCTTACGATTAAGCCTAATGAAGTTTTCTTTTGGCAATTCTCCTATAAGAGTGGTGATGTTTTTGCTTTCAACATTTGCATTTGCATCGTATTGACTTCCAGTAGCTGCGTTATTGGCCTCACAATAGTTTATCAGGAAGTTGAGTTTATCTCTTACTTCTCTGTCTTCGAGGTGTTTTTGTCGGTAAAGCATATAAGCCTTTGCCACCACGTAATATCTCTCAGACATCAATGCTATTTCAACTTGATTTTGGATCTCTTCGACCGTTATTTCATTTGAGATCCTTAAATGGCTGAGGATGTTAGTAAGCGTTTCTTGGTTAGCAAAGTTCCCGGTTGAGAGGAAAGCTTTTGAAATAGCCTGTTTGATTTTTTCCAGTGAGAAGGGCTCTTTCTTGCCGTCTCTTTTGATAATTGTTGTTTCCATTGTAATTAACCTTTTGTTAAAGAGTTTAATTACCGGGGTCTTTAAGAATGAATTCAGGGTAGGCTTAATACTATAGTGAGCCTGTCCTGTGGCTTTTCACCCGAAAGCACCGGATAACTTTTGACATGGTAGGTCTTCTGACTTGCATCTGTTTGCATGCCTTCCCGTTTAACCAGTGGCTTTAGTATGCAAACTTTTTTCCGCTTACAGCTACGGGGATAGTTCCTGATTCTCACAGGATTCCCTTTTAATCTCTTGTAAAGGAGAACCACATCGTTGCAAATTTACTTGCTTTTTATCCGACCTCTTTTAGAAGATTCTCATTTTATCAACAGCACAATGGTGATAAATTTTTATTCTATTATCTAGCAATCTTTTCCTCAACTTTAGCTTGGGTAATATTTTTAATTTGCACGTTTTATGCTAGGAAGGAAGAATAGTAACATTTTTACTCCTTCTTGGCTTCTCTTGAAAGTGGTTCGTAAACAATTAGCAAATAGGTTATTTCTCATACCTCTCCCTATCCTCTCCGTATCTTGCCCAATAATGAACGGATAAATACGGAGAGGATATGGAGAACATAGGGAGAGGTGAGATAACGTGGCCTCGATTGAGGCAAGACTGAATAACTTTCTATTCGTTTTTTCGCCGGAAGTCTTTGTAGTTGCTGATTAGTCGTGATAGCTTCTTTCCTTTTTCTCGTCGCTCATGTTCAGACTCCAGGAAATGTGCTGCCTCCAGTTTGAGCTTAAGATAGCTTTGGTAAACATCGTAATCAAGTTTTCCCTCTTCAACAGCCTTAAGAACGGCACATCCTGGCTCTGTGGTGTGACTACAATTGGTAAATCGGCATTTTTCATCGAGGTCTTCTATAAATAACATTGAGTTATTCATCTCAGAGGAGTCGAAGGTTACTCCAAATTCTCGAACACCTGGGGTATCAATTATTATCCCTCCATTATCGAGTATAACAAGCTCTCGACGAACGGAGGTGTGTTTCCCTTTGCCAGTTGAATCACTAATGGTAGAGGTAGCAAGGCGATCATTTGATAATAGCGCATTTATTAATGAACTTTTACCAACACCAGAAGAACCAATAAAGACAAATGTTTCACCTTCCTTTATGTATTCCTTTAATGGTTGTAATCCTTCGGAAGAAAAACTGCTTGTGATAAAAATGGGTATGGCTGCATCAAGGTGCTTTAAGCCCGATAAAAGCGTCACATGATCTGAAACCAGATCGGCTTTAGTAAGAATTATTACCGGATCAATTCCCTCTCCGGATATTTGGGCTATAAAACGCTCGATTTTGCGGATGTTCAAATTAAGATCGAGGGTCTCAATAATGCAGGCTTTGTCTACATAGGATGCAATTATCTGTTTTGCCGACGTCTTTCCTGCTCTTTTTCTACTGAGGCTTTTTTCTCTAGGGAAGAGATCAATAATAATACCTCGCTGTTCATCTGTGATTTGGAAAAAGACCCAATCTCCGGTACAGGGAAGTTCCTCTTCCTGTAGAGAAAACAACAATCGACCTGTTAATTCACAAAGAAAGGAATTACTGCCAGTACTTACCTCATAACAGGTTTTATGTGCAATAATTACCCGACCAGGTGTTAGAGTATTAAAATGGGATTGTTGAAAAACTTCGTCTAGATGGCTATTCCAGCCAAGTTTATATAAATTATTCACTTGTTTCGTATTAAATTGTGGTAACTAACATAAATCAATGGCTATATGAATGCAAAAGAAATCTAATTGCCTTCTAACTGATAGAACAATCAGGTACAAGCAGTTCATTCATAAAGAGCCATCGGCTGTTACACAATATCCGAACTCTTCTTGTTGATATATGTGAATAATTGTTTTTTCATCCATTGCAAAGGTAGTAAATTATAAGTATTTGACTAATCTCCCTGGTGGAAAGAATTATTAGTAGTTGATAGTATGGGATATATTTTATAGTCTTCTCTCCATTACCAGTCTTCTATTTTTCTAATTGTGTGTTATGAATTTATTGTTTGTCAGGAGGATATTGTTTTCGTACTAATTGTTTTTTATTCGACATTTCAAGTTTTAATAGTCATAAATATTTAATTAGAGTATTTTTGTTTTATTAGCTTTGTTGTTGAATTTAAGTTGTTTGTTGTTACACTTACCTAAAGAATTATCAAATGAGAACCAAACCTACCTTCAAAATTGGATTATGCATGGCAGGAGCCGTATCAGCCGGAGCCTATACTGCCGGTGTTGTAGATTATCTCTTCGAAGTGTTGAACAGATGGGAGGAGAGAAAAGAAAATCAGATTCCAGGTACGCCAAGTCATAATGTTATGATTGATGTCATTGGTGGAGCCTCAGCTGGAGGTATGACTGCCGTAATTGCTGCGGCTTCAGCGCTAAGGAAGTTTAATCCAGTTACTATGGATACTCCGGAGGAAGAGAGGTGCAAAAATCCCCTTTATGATTCTTGGGTGAATATGACCGGGGGGGATGTTTTTCTTGAAATGTTAAAGACGGATGATATAACAGATTCAACGGTTTATTCTTTAATGAATTCTTTATTTATAGATAGAATTGCTGAGAAAGCGTTGGCTCCTGTAGTGGATAAGCGGGACTTTCCGCAGTATCTTTCTCCTGATCTAAAGTTTTTTACCACATTAACAAACACGAGCGGATTTGAGTATTCAGCTTGGTTTAATCCTGGGACAAAGGAGCAGAGTCAATATAGGCTTAAGACTCATCGTGATTTTGCCTGTTTTAGAATGGCTAGATCGAATGAAGTATCTGATAATAATGGATGGATACCGGTTGATTTTGCTTCGGGTCTAAATGCTAAGACTGCCATGGATGCAGCGATGAGTACAGGTGCTTTTCCTGTTGGATTGAAAGCAAGAAAGCTCACAAGGCTGGGCGAATATCTGAACCGGTTGGATTGGTATGAGGATGTCTTTGGGAAGAAAACAGACGCATTTGCTACGAGTTATTCTAGTCTTAATATTGATGGTGGTGTTATTGATAATGAACCATTTGAATTGATTAGAAAAGAGTTGGCAAAGTCGTGTATTCATTGTCCTGAAGGTAGCGAGATGAGTTTTGATCATTTTTCAAGCACAACAATCATGGTCGATCCTTTTCCAATGGGGGGGGCAGAGGCGTCTAATAAGTCAGACCTGATTTCTATAATAATGAGGACAATTGGTGTAATGTTGGATGAATCTAGGAATAAACCATCGTTGATTTATGATGCTATGGATGTCTCCAATGCTTCTAGATTTTTAATTTCTCCGGTTCGATATGTAAGAACCGATACTTCTGAAACGAAGATCTCTGATTCTAGAGCAATTGCATGTGGTGCTTTAGGAGGTTTCTCTGGGTTTTTTAGTAAAGATTTTCGTGAGCATGATTTCTTTTTAGGAAGGTTAAATTGCGAGAAGTTTTTACGTGATTATTTGACCGTTCCTATTGAGACCACCAATGAGATATTTACCGAGGGGTATGAGGGATTGGTAGATGAGTTTGCAATACTTGATGAGCAGACGGGGAAGAGGTATTTACCTGTTATTCCAATTTTTCCTGAGTCTACATATGGTTTTTCTATGCCTCGGTTTAGAAATAAAACTCATTGGCCTTCCATTAGTAAAAAAGAGGTTGAGGGCTATTCAGCCCCTTTGAAAAATAGAATTGATAAGATGTTTTCTGTTCTATTTCCTCAACTAATCTCTGATGCCGGTTTAGCAAAGTTTTCATATTGGATTATTAGAAGAAGCTTTTTGAACAATCTGGTGAAAAACAGGGTGATCGATATGCTTTTAGATGCATTTCATAACCATGGAGTGCTAGGTAGGTAATAGTTGAATTAGTAAATATACTAAGAGGTTAATGATGGGAAATTGGCCTCTTAGTGGTTTGCTTTTTATAAAAGAGTAGCGATCCTGTGATGGTTAAGATCAAAGCCGTAATTCCGGCAAATAGGAAGTTATAATCACTATGTTTGCTGCCTAAATAACCTGCGATAGGATAACCTATAGCCCACCATAAATGGGAGATGGCATAGTGGGCTCCATAGACTTTTCCTTGGTCACCAGATGGGATTAATTCTCCTATAAGCGTTTCAGATGGAATGTTCGCTAGGCTTTGTCCCAAACCAGCTATTAACCAAAGAGGCAAAAGAAGGGTGAAATCAGCATAGTTTGCAGGAATGACAGCGATAGAGATTAGTAAGCCGCCTAACAAAAGAGAATATTTACGGGTTTTTGATTTATCGATTACTCCTGAGATGAGAGCAGCAATTGCTGCACCAGCTGCGAAGACTCCCATAATTAGCCCATAACTATCATCTTTTAATTGCATGGTGTTTTTAATTAATCCAATAGAATTAACTAATATTTGCGAGCCTGCTACAGCTGAGATGAACTCAATAAAGATGGCATAATTGATGGCTTTTTTCGAGAATAGTAGTTTCATCCCTTTAAAGACATCTTGCCAAGGGTTGGTGGTTTGGTGAGGGTGATGGATTGTTGATGAATCATAACTGTTATTTTGGTATAAGGCCTTGGAAGGCACACTTAAGATTAGAAGCGCAGCTGCAATAAAACTAATAGCATCAATAAAAAAGATATCTCTCGGATCAAACCATAATGCAAAAAAACCTGCTATCCCTGGTCCAAGAATTCCAAGGATCTGGTAGGTTGCTGCAGATAATCCTACCGCTTGTCGGTAATCTTTTTTTGTGGTTACGGCAGGGATAACTGCGCGATAGGCAGGCGTAAAGAAGGCATTAAACATGTTTAAAAGAAAAACCACAAAGAAGATGTGCCATTCGCTATGGGCAAAGGGTAGAGAACCCACAAGAATCATTCTTGAGAAATGGGAAATATAGAGAATCTGTTTTCTGTTGAATCGATCAGCAAAGGTACCGGCGATAGGGGCAAAGAGGATGAAGGCTACTACTCGAATAGTCAGAACCGTACTTAATATTGCCCCCGAGTTTTTAGGTGATATTTCATAGGAAGTTAGAGCTAAAGCTACCCATGTTAGGGAATCACCCAAAAGGCTTATACTCTGGGCTAAATAGAGTCGTGCAAAGATTCTATTGACAAGTACTTTTGGTATTAAATGGGAGATATGAAGATTCATTATAGGAATTAAAATAATGAGAAAAGAATATTGATTAAAGGAATTAGGATAGCCGTTGCGAATCCCATCAATCCAATCGCTAAACCGCTGATCGCTCCTTCAATGGCGCCTAACTCCATTGCTCTCGCAGTTCCTAATCCATGTGCAGCTGATCCTAATGCCAAGCCTCGAGCTAATTTGCTGGTTATCCCTAATTTGTTTAGCACAAAAGGACCGGTAATCCCGCCAAAGATTCCCACGACAACAACTACAATTGCAGCAATAGATACGTTTCCACCATTTTTTGATGCTATTTCTATCGCAATTGGGGTTGTTACCGATTTCGGTTGAAGTGAAGCAACGATTGCATGATCGGCACCGAGTGCTTTTGCTATGGCCATGACTGAGATAATACCGATAAAGCTTCCTACAAACACTGCTGTGGTAATGGCTACGACGTTTTTTCGTATGTGTTCATACTGTTCAAAAAGCAATAATCCTAAAGCCACAACAGAGGGGCCTAGCATGAAGTCTATCAAATGGCTCCCTTTTTTGAATGTGGAATAATTAATGTTTAGTAATTCTAGGATGAGTATAATGATCCCGATTGAGATTAAAACGGGATGAAGTAATGCTATTCTGGTTCTTTTGTATAGGTATAATGAGCATAGATATATTCCTAAGACAAAAACCAAGACAAAGAGTTCGTTATTGAAAAGGTTATTCATTTGTAACAAATAGGTGTTATGTAGGTGAAGAGAGTGATAGATACCGCTTTTAATAACACAAGCTTTTGATAGTTCTTGCTTACTTCTTCTCCATTTTTTGAATCAACCAACCTGTTACAATGACAACTAAAACGGTACTCACTATTGCTGAAATAGCGATTGCCGGAAGATTCTCCTTCAGCAATCCAAAAGCTTCCATTAAGCCAACTCCTGCTGGGATAAAGAAGAGCGACATATTACCAGTTAGAGCATCAGCAGAACTCTTTACGTCATCTTTCTTTATAACTCCTATGAGTAGCGCCAAGAAGAGAAGAATCATTCCAATTACTGATCCGGGAATGAAATGATTGATAAGTAGTGATATGCCATTTCCAATGACCAGCAATAGCATGATGATAAACAGTCCTTTAAGCATCTTTTAAGTTTATTCGCTGTAAAGGTACTCTATGCTTTTAAAATGTTTCTAATGACATTTAAAAACTTGGAGTCTTTTAGCGCAAGTAAAAAATTGTTAACAAGATAATTCTTAGATGAGACTACTGAATTTGAAAATGGCTTATTTTGTTTTTGACGACTGTAAGATGACTTAATGAATCTTCTGACTAAAACACTCTATGAAGGATCTGTTTAAGGATAAAACAAGAAAAAAAGGTGCCATATAGACACCTTTTTTTTGATAATTAATTACTTGGTAGCAGTGATCTTTTTCAACCAACGTTCAGCCTTAATGGTTAACTCTCCCATTTCATGATAATTGTCATAGGCAGCATCATAGAAATTGAGTTTTAAATTTGAACCATCCGACAATGTTATTTGGATCCCAAGCATATTTACTACTTGAGTGTTCGATCCATCGGCAGCGAGTTGATTCTCTGTTGATTTGTATATAGAACCGCTTGCGATATTTGTTGTATCTACAAGTAAAGGATTGGTGTTTTTGTGATCTCTATCTAGGTAGATAACCTTTTTTGCGTTGCTATCGATACCAATGACTCGCAGTCTCCAAGAGTCTTTTTCTGTTACATTGAGGCCTTTTGAACTTGCAAATTGTTCAAATTCTTCAACAACTTTTTTTGATTTTCCACGACTGCTTCTCATTGCGATAATGAATGGAGCAACAAAAAGGACAATAAGTCCAAGAGCAATAAATAATGCATTTAAACTCATGAGTATGAATTTTAATAAGTGAATATGGAAAGATTTAAGCTATTAATCAAAGCATATAGCCTGGCAATATGGCTTGCCGAGGTAAGAAGAGGCTTCTCTCTATTTGTTTATCTCAAACAAACTCGTGATAAGGAAATATTAAAAGCGAGACGGTAGGCAGACGGTCGGGTCTACAAGATGCATACTGCCCAAGTAATCTTATTGAAGTATTGATGCCTCTAAGGGCTTCTTTGGTTTGATTGCTGGCAAAGAAAAGAACAATGAAAGTGCTTGTTAAGGTGTTGGTATTGCTGCTACCTGGTCCATCAAGCAAAAAATCGATTGTTCTGGTAGGAGCAAGTAACTCCTCCTCATGAGTCGCCTGGCTTTGATTAGATAGTTTGTTCTGAAAAGACTCGTCTAGGCTATACAGCGTCGGAAAGCCGATTCCCATCAGCGATAGAGCCAACAAAACCACAATGACTATCTTTTCCGAAAAACTCATTATATGCCTGAATATTTGTTGTTAAGCCAAGCGTCAATGAGCGTCCATAGTCAAGAAGAAGGAAAGCTTATTAACTAGCTTAGTTTAATCAACAAAGATACTTTTAACTATCAATTTTACAAATTTTTAGTATTAAGTAGTCTTGTTTTAATTTATTGGATGATTTTAAGGTCTTTTAAAGCTGCTAAAACGAGTTCTTTTCTGAAACGTGAATCCTCCTCTCTTCTAATAACCAAATTTGCAGCAAAGAACCACACTCTTCCTTTTGATTCGATATATCCTACATACCAACCCACTTGTGTTTGAAGTCTAGCTCCCCAACCAGTCTTAGCATATAATTTATAATGGTCAGTTGAATCGACTAACATGATCTTCTTTAGAATGTCATAGTTTTTTGCCTTAAAGGGATACTCTTTAAAATAGGTCTTTTTTAGAAAGGTAATTTGTTGCCTTGCGCTGATTTTTATATCCCCTTGCAACCAGAAATCATCAATACCCGGTCCGGCTATTCGATTTCCATATTCAAGTTTGTTAAGCCAAAACGTATATTTTTGCAAGCCAATTCTTCTGGCTAATTCCTGATAATACCAGACGCAACTGTATTTAAAAGCACTCTTTAGGGACTGATCTTTGTTCCAATCATCAATAGATCTTTTTAGCCCATCCCATTTTATGGTATCATTTAATCCACGAATGGCACCCTCTTCAAGGGCAATTAGCGTATTGGGAATTTTAAAAGTGGAAGCAGGAAGGTAGGCTGAGTCGATTCTAAGTGGATTGTAGGATAAGCTATCTCTATTTTTTGAATCTAAAATCAGTACACAGGCCGTTAGGTTGTTTTGCGTTATAAGTTTGTTTAATTCTGGGTATTGGTTCAGCTTTTTGTCAGACCAGGCTTCTTTAGATTCATTCTCACCTACGGGCTTATACTGTCCTAAGAGATTACTGGCCAAGATGGTGAATAGTAGAATTCCTAATGACCTTAAAATGAAAAGGTTTGTTCTCATAGTCATTCAATTTGTTTGTGCTATACGTTTTGTGATCTGAACTTAATTTCGAATCGAAGGTAGCTAATTTGATGATAAACTTTATGGGTTTTCACCAGATGGTTAATTTTCTTCCTTTTTTCTAAAAACCCGAGTGATATAATTGTACCTTTGCGGACACCATACTTGCTAGCTATGTAGATTTTAAGGATTTTGTTGATAGTGAGTATAAAAAAATCTTAACCAATTTTTATATCTGAATGACAGGACATACATTTCATATTCCTGTAATGGGAATAGGATTTACGATTGATACTCCTTTGCGAGTGGCACCTTATGGGATAAGTTCAGTAATTTCATTAGTGGATGATATCTTGATTGAGAAGATGAGGAAATTTCATAGTGAACAACTCAATATTCCCTATCAAGCGATTTCTTCAAAAATGGAAGATTTTAGAGCAAAGCGAATCACGGCTTTTCTTGATTTAATGGATAAAGCCATTAAGGAGAAGTTGGAAGAGATTCGTGAAGGCTGGAATAAAAAAGGTAGTGAGTTAGAGAAGTATTTTGATATGCTTCCCAACTGTAGTGAACTAAAGAAGCGCTTTGACCAGATCTGTGAGGAGTATAGTGCAGATGGGGTTCGGGAGTGGCTTAAGCAACATCTTCAACCGGGATCGATTGACGTGAATATCATGACTAAGTTAGATCGTGATACCTATAAATCTGGTCAACAGCAGCCGGTCATGTATAACGACGCACACTCCGCTTTAAGAGGTTTCGCCAATAGTACAGTTGAATCTTCTATTATTTTATCTGCCGGAATGAACCCTCGTCTCTACTCTTACCTTGAAGAGTTTGAATGTTTCTATCCTAATGACAATCATCAGTTACACAAAAAGATAGTTCTGAAGGTCAGTGATTATAGATCTGCATTGATTCAAGGAAGGTTTTTGGCAAAAAAAGGGCTTTGGGTCTCTGAATATCGTATCGAATCAGGGTTAAACTGTGGTGGACATGCTTTTGCGACTCAAGGACATTTAATGGGGCCGATACTGGAGGAGTTTAAGCAAAATAGGCAATCGCTTATAGACGATATGTTTACACTCTTTAAACCGGCTCTCATAGCAAAAGGTAGAACGTACCCTAATGAAGCTCCGGAATTAAAGATCACTGCTCAAGGCGGTGTTGGAACAGCCGAGGAACATAATTTCCTTCTTGAAAATTATAACTTAGATTCAATAGGTTGGGGTTCCCCATTTTTACTGGTTCCTGAGGTTTCAAATATCGATGAACCTACTTTAGAATTGCTTGAAAAGGCCGATGAGAAAGACCTATACCTTAGTAATATCTCCCCATTAGGTGTCCCTTTTAATACCATTAAAGGCAATACAAAGGATATCGAGAAGTTCAAGCACATCGCCCAAGGCAAACCCGGAAGTGCTTGTCCGAAAAGATACGCCTGCCTTAATAATGAGTTTGAAGGTGATGCTTTATGCACCGCTTCACGTCAGTATCAAAGAAAAAAAATTGAGCAGATAAAGAACGAAGACTTGACACAAGAGGAGTTCTCAAAGCAGTTCGAACAGATTATTGAAAAATCATGTATTTGCGTCGGATTAGGAACCTCGGCTCTTATCGTAAATAATCTGTCAACCAAAGTAGAGGGTACTGGAGTATCGATCTGCCCTGGCCCGAATATCGCTTGGTTCTCGCAACGAGCATCCCTTAAGGAGATGGCTGATCATATTTATGGTCGAATAAATTTAATGACCAGACCTGAACGGCCGAATATGTTCATTTCTGAGTTGAAGATGTATGTTAAGAACCTCGAAGAAAAGATAAAAGATAGTGCTTCTACTGCTGGTAAAAATCAGACTGAGAACTTTAGCAAGTTTAAAGATAATTTAAAAGCAGGTATTGAGTATTATAAGAACCTTGCTGCAAACCTCAATAACAAAAAGAGTCCTTTCGATAAAGAGCGATTCGTATCCGCTCTTCATACCATCGAAACTCGATTGCAAAATCTTTCTATATCTTTAAAAGACTAGCATTACTCTTCCCTCTCTATCGAATTAAGTTCAGCTTTTCGATAGAGACTTCGTATAATATCTAGTTAAAAAAGTCTCTGTTTTCTAAGATAATTAAAGGTTTAGATTTTAATTATCTTAAATGATAGAGGCTTTTTTGTAAGTTTTAAAACTAGGATGTAATATCCTGGAGAAAGTTTAGAAATGTTTAATTCTGTTAGTTTGCCTTGTGGTGTTGCTCCTTTCATTATTGTTCTACCATTTAGATCAATAATTTTATAATCGCAAACTTGATTGTTCAGTATTGATATGGTAGACTGACATATGGTAGATCGAATCGAAGGATTCTCAATGCCTGGTTCAAAGGCTATGCTAAGTGCTAAACCATAGCACAAAGTAGAGTCAACATAAACCGACTCCATGCTATCATGGTTGTAAATGGCTGTTACATGGATGTAAAAAGAACTGTTATTAAAGGAGAGAAAAGTATCGCTGGAATTTGAACTTGTTGGGAGATGATAAAGGAAGTTATCAGCCTGGATTCTATAGAGTTCATTGTTTCTATAAATGCCATATCCCATTAGAGTGTCATTTCCGGGTGAAGGAGCATCCCAATTAAGGGTGAAAAAATTGTAGGGGTAATCGTACCACTGCGAGAAGGAAAGGTTCTTTATTTCATTATACTGAGCTGATGCAGAAAGAGCCAAAGAAAGCACAGCTAGAAAAGCAAGAAACCGTCTCATGATTAATTGTTTAAAGAAATACTGGCTATTGAAGAAATGTGCAATTTTGATGTAAAGATAGTAGTATTAAGAGGTTAAAAGTTGTTTGATACTTAATCTTATAAGCTTGTACTATGAAACCTAACCTTATTCGAAATTAGTATGTTTTTTATGGGCAAGGTTATGTTTGTCCCAAATAAACGATATGTTAAGGGATTGATTACTTTTTAAATTAATGGTTGATAGTATTTACAGATTACCTCTCCCATCCCTCTTCGCTCCTTCTGCGTTGATGATCCAAATTTGAGCGAAAAAAATGGAATCAGATGTGAAATCCGAAATCCTTATTTTTATTTTTGTTATAAGGATTTAAGGAACAACATATGGAGAAGGAGCGAAGAAGAAAGGGAGAGGTGGTGAAACATCTTGCTTTATCGCAAACAGATCAGATTACTCCTTTGATATTGTCTTCAAAAGCAGAGAGAGCTGCCTTAGAGCCTTCTCCCATGGCAATAACGATTTGCTTGAAAGGAACCGTGGTTACATCACCTGCTGCATAAATTCCTTGAAGCGATGTTCGGCAATGGGCATCTATCTCAATCTCTCCAAAGCGATTTATTGAGACTAATTTTTCAAATGGAGTACTGTTGGCTTTAAGCCCAATCTGAACAAAAACACCATCAGTGTCAATGTGAGTACTATTTCCAGATGTTCTGTCTTGCCATGTTAATCCAGTTACTTTTGAGCCATCGCCTTCAATGCTTTGGGTTGCTGCATTGGTTATTACTGTAACGTTGGCCATCGTTTTAATTTTGTCTTGTAATACCTGATCCCCTTTTAAGGTGTCAAGAAACTCTAAAACAACCACGCTTGAGGCTATAGATGATAAATCAATTGCAGCCTCTAATCCAGAATTGCCTCCCCCTACTACAACTACCCTTTTGCCTTTGTAAAAGGGGCCATCACAGTGGGTACAGAAAGCTACTCCTGAACCTATATACTCTTTTTCACCCGGAACGTTAAGCTTTCTCCAACTTGCTCCTGTCGCAATAATGAGTGCTTTTGACTCAAATGTTTCACCTAAATTAGTCTTAATACTTCTCGATTTATCCGCTGAAAAGACATCGGTTATTGTGCGGTTTTCAAATAAATCGACTGGATAGTCGGAAAGGTGTGACCGCAATCCTGCTGATAGTTCTGGCCCCGTTGTTCTTGTCTGAGAAATCATGTTCTCAATTGCCATCGTCTCATTTATTTGTCCCCCAACTTTGCCAGCAACCAATGCAACCTTGAATCCTTTTCTTGCCGAATAGATAGCAGCTGATACGCCCGCCGGACCTCCCCCTGCAATAACGACATCGTACCTCTTTACCTCCTGCGAAACCTCCAGATCATCTAATCCTCCCTTTTCCTCTATTTTTCCAAGCAACTCGCCTAGATCAGAGCGACCAACATGAAGCAATTGATCATTATAATAAACCGAGGGAACCGCTTGAATATTTAAATTGGCTGCCTCTTCCTGATATAAGGCTCCATCAATGATCTCATGTTTTATCTTAGGGTTGAATATAGATAGAAGATTCAATGCCTGAACAACATCAGGACAATTGGTACAGGTTAAAGAGATGTAACTTTTTAATGTAGCTGGCTTTAGTGCTTTGATTTTGGCCTTAACCGCTTCATCAGGTAGGTTTTTACCAATTCCCTCCAAATTCAAAATAGCCAATAACAGCGTTGTAAATTCATGACCCGTGGGTATGGCTTTGAAAAGTACTGGTAGTGCCATATCATCATAAGTAATATCAAACGCCAGAGAGTCTCCATCAGAGATTTCACAACTAACCCTTGAAGAGCATGAGGCTACCTCTTCAAGCAATTCAATAAGTTGGTCTCTATCTGGATGGTCTTCTTTAACTCGAATCCTAAATTTGTACTCTCTCTTTAGAGAAGAAAATAGGGTTGTGATCTGATCTTTAAGTGATTTGTCAAGCATGGATATTCAGTTTAACAAAAGGGAGAAAGACCAAAGCCTTTCTCCCTTAATAGGGGTTATAGAGTTATGTTATTAGATCTTTCCTACAAGATCGATGCTGGGCTTCAGTGTTTCTGACCCTTTCTGCCATTTTGCAGGACAAACTTCTGCGGGATGATCAGCAACAAATTGAAGGGCTTGCAGACGACGAAGTAGTTCATCGGCGTTACGGCCAATATTACCTGCAACTACTTCATAAGCTACGATTTTTCCTTCGGGATTGACGATGAATGTTCCGCGTTCTGCTAATCCGGCAGCTTCTATCATCACTTCAAATCCTCTTGATAATACCCCTGTCGGATCTGCTAACATAGGATACTTGATCTTCTTAATAGTATCGGAAGTGTCGTGCCAAGCTTTGTGAACAAAGTGTGTGTCAGTGCTGACTGAGTAAATCTCTACGCCGGCTGCCTTGAATTCAGCATACTTACTGGCTAGGTCTTCCAATTCAGTAGGACAAACAAAGGTGAAATCGGCAGGATAAAAGAAAAATACCGACCATTTTCCTAAAACGTCTTTTTTACTGATTGTTTGAAAGCCGTTGTTTACGAAAGCCTGAACACTAAAATCTACGATCTCTTTTCCAATTTGTGACATGGTAAAACTATTTTTTGATGTTTATAAATGTTATGTTCTGTTTTTGTATGACAAAGGTATCTTGATTGTGAATATAAATCAAACAGATAATCTCTATCTTTGTATAGATAAAATCTATGATAAACTTAGAAGTGTAATCTTATGACATTACAACAGATGGAGTATATCGTTGCGGTAAACAAGCATCGTCATTTTGTGGCAGCATCGGAACAGTGCAGAGTGACCCAACCAACCTTGAGTCAGATGATACAGAAGTTGGAACAGGAGTTAGGGGTATTAATTTTTGACAGGACAAAGCATCCGGTAGAGCCAACAGCTATGGGTGAGCGAATAATAAAGCAGGCTGAGATGGTCTTGTTTGAGACACGTAAGATCTCTGAATTGGTAGAATCAGAGGTAAAAGGCTTAGAGGGAGCCTTAAAGATTGGGGTAATTCCAACCCTTGCTCCCTATCTTATTCCAGAGTTTATATTTCGTTTTCGTCAGAGTTATGCAACAGTCAATCTCACGATAACAGAGCTTCAAACAGCCACGTTGATAGATGCATTAAAGCGAGGGGTTATAGATATGTTTATAGCTGCAACTCCTTTGGAACAGGATGATTTTTATGAGATTCCACTTTATTATGAGAAGTTTGTTGCCTATTTTGCTACACAAAATCTTCCTTCAATAACGCATCTCTCGGCTAAGACGATGCCAAATGAGAATCTGTGGGTACTTCAGGAGGGACATTGTGTAAGAGATCAGATTTTTAATTTTTGCGAGAATGATGCACAATATAATCATGTCTTTGAGGCAGGTAGTATTGATACATTAATCCGTATTGTTGATAAAAACGGAGGATATTCAGTTATTCCTGAATTACAATTACCTTATATGACAGAAGAGCAGAAGAGGAATATCAGAGAAATAACCTGTCCGCCTGCAGTTCGAGAGATTTCAGTGGTTATAAGGCGAGATTTTGTAAGAGAAAGAATGTTGAATGCGGTTGCAGACACCATTAAGCAGATCATGCCAGCTCATATGTTGGATGAGCGGTTGAAGAAGTTCTCTATAAAACTCTAGAAATTAGAAGGAGATGTTTAATGTTTTCCTTAACCAATCGAGTGCTTCTGATTTTTGATTTTCAGAGAGGTTACTTATTCTGGTAATGTGACTGTTACCCGGAGAGACAATACGTTTGGAGTTGGTGGCAGTGGTAGGCATAGCTGCGGAGGCTGACCATGGGTCGATTTCACCATATAGATAGAGGATGTTTTCTCCTTTAAGAGCAATGAAGTCTCTTACTTTTTGAAGAGTTAAAGGGTTAAAGACTGGCTTAGCATCTTTTGGGATCAGAATCTTGTTAGAGATATACCCCCCTTTGACAGAGAGGTATTTGCTTAAGTGGGTTGTATCATATCCATAATAACCGATTTCGCTATAAGCCTGATAGAAGAAGGCCTCGGTTGGAAGCATACCCGGTTGCGTATAAGCGGTTAATCCGACAATTTCATTCAAATGGTTCCAGAGGGTTTCAGCTGAGCTATTCGCTTTTGGAATTGTGGTTGAATTAACTCCCCATTGCCAAAAAGAGAAGGGATATTCAAGAATAAGATAATCAAGAGTGCTATCAACTGACATCACAAAAGTGTAGTTGTTTTTTGTAGCAAGTTTGCTCATCAACTGAGTAATACCTGATCTGTTCTTAAGTACAGCTCTTTGATATTCAATGATTTTATTTCGAGTGGAGTCGGGTCCAACAGCCTTTAAGAAATAAATTTGCCTTGGGTCTTCTTGAGCTATGTTAATGGGTGCAACATAAGCAACTGTTGCATCGACGTCATTTGGGAAGAAGGCTCTGTGATAGATGGATGTTTGTCCGCCTTTGCTTATACCGGTCGTAATCCACTTGCCAGTGAAGATAGGTTTCAGCATTTCTATGATCCTATGGTGATCATTGGCGGCGTTTTCGACTGTGAGGTAATCCCAGGGTGCATTTTGAGGCTTAGATCCAGCAAAGTAGCGATGTTCAACCACCACCTGATTACATTTTAGGATTTGAGCCAACTCTTCAACAAAAAGTCCATTGTTGGCGTATTCTGCCTGATAACCTTCGGTGGTCATTACCATAGGAGCAGCGGGATCTTTAAAACTAAGAAAGACTCTTTGAATAAAAGAACCTTTCTCGGGTTGGTTATGATCTAATGGTTGGGTTATTAAGAGTGTGTATGATTCGGAAAATTGATTCGCTGCTTTTTTCTGGACAACTTTAACCCCAGGTATTGATTCCAGTTGTTGTTTGATTGTTTGGCTTGTTGCCAGTTGGGTGTACACTAGGAAGAAGAGTACGAAAAAGGTGATTTTCTTCATATGTTATAGTTTTAAATTTTATTCTATTTGAGGTGATGATTTAGTTATGGAGTAAATCCTTAGACAAGTAATAGGGTGCCGATCGTTTTTGAATCAGCAATAGAGACTAAGTTGTCGTATTTGTCAATAGTAATAGAACTAATGAGACCATTTATACCAGTTGCCGACAATTCCAATCCTTCGTTATTTTCTTTTGCCAAATGTTTGAATGGCCCAAAAGGTAAGGTTAAACAAGCGGCTACTGCTTCAACCGGCGGTGTAGGAAGAAGGTTTCCCTCAGTGGCTACGCAAGTTAAGGATAGCCCATGTTTGGTTATCTCATAGAAGGCGATACCTCTTATTTTGTTTAATTTTTCACTCTTAAAGAAATTGAGAGTAATTCCGTTTTTGACCGATTCGATAATCCATTTTCCGGCATTCTTTAATTTGGCATGGTGTAGAGGATCCGTTGATGCTGCAATAGATTCAGATGGAATAATAATCCAGGGGTCAACTCCAATGCCTATTTGGAAGTTTAGTAAGCCAAGTCCTGGAACTCCTATCTGGTAATTCTTATCAGGTGGGTTGGATGGTTTTAGGATTGGGATTTTAATGATAGAACGAGTCAAGTGTTCATCTATAGGAGAGACGTTAACGATACCGCAGGTTGTATTCAGGCTAATGCTAAGGTCGGAATTAAACGATTTGTTACTATATCGTTCATTAAAAAACCATGCATGAACAGCGGCAAAGGAGAATGGGAGAAAGCCATTGTTGCCAATGAAAAATAAAGAATTTAGCTGGGTGTTTGGGGTAGCCTCTAGATGAATGGTAAGAATAGCCTCTGGATGTCCTGTTGGCGCACAGAAAAGAGATTTTAGGGTTGCCTGGCTAATACTAACAGAACCATTTTCTGATTCAAGTATCTCTAGGTCATCGGATGTGATGCTATTATTGGTAGGGAGATAGATTAAGACTCCCTGAGATAGGTGCAACAGAAACTGTCCAAGATTTTCTTTCATCGACATAGGCGGTTAATATCAGAATATCTAAAGTTACGTTGATTTTTCTAGCAAACAGAGGTAATAGACCAAATTGATGGATGAAATGAATTTATTCGAATCATTGAATTGTCTCTGAATGGACTAAAAGAAATACGTATTTAAGCGGTTTCGTGGGCCGTTCTTCTAATTATTTCCTCTTGCAGATCGGCTCCTAAATCGTTAAAGTAGTCTGAATAACCGGCAACTCTTACGATCAGATCGCGATGTTTTTCAGGATGAATTCTTGCCTCAATTAATGTTTCGGCGTCAACAACATTGAATTGAATATGGTGTCCATCCATTCTAAAATAGCTTCTGATTAGGGCGGTGAGGTGCCTGTAACTATCGGGTGATTTGAAAAATGATGGAGCAAATTTTTGATTAAGAAGAGTTCCTCCGGTTCGAATATGATCGATCTTGCCCATCGATCTGATGACTGCGCTTGGGCCGTGGGTGTCAGTACCTTGTACCGGACTAATCCCTTCTGAAAGAGGAGTGCCTGCTTTTCTTCCATCAGGGGTAGCCCCTGTTACTTGACCGAAATAGATATGACAAGTGGTGGGAAGGAGGTTGATTCGATAATGAGCGCCTCTAGGACTAGGTCGGCCGTCGATACTACGGAAGAAAGATTCAAAGACCTTGATGGCAAAACAATCGGCTTCATCTTGATCGTTGCCCCATTTGGGCGTCTCGTAGATAAGTTCAAGTCTTAGATCATCAGAGTGGTTAAAGTCAGTTTGAAGGGCAGATATAAACTGACTGAAAGAGATCTTTTTCTTTTGATAGATCAGTTGGTTGATAGCTGTTAAACTATCAGTGATTGTACCTAATCCGACTCCTTGGATATAATTACTGTTGTATCTGGCACCACCTGAGTTGTAGTCAAGACCATTTGAGATACAATCATCGATAAGAAGAGAGAGGAAAGGGACAGGCAGGTAGGTTGAGAAAAGTTGTTCTATGATGTTACTCCCTTTGATTTTTATATCGATGAAGTGTTTTAATTGTTTCTCAAAGGCATGATAGAAGTCATTGAAAGTTCTAAAAGTATCAGGAGCCCCTGTTTCTATGCCTATTCGTTTTTGGGTACGGGGATCAATGCCATTATGGAGTGTGATTTCAAGTATTTTCGGTAGGTTGAAATATCCTGTAAGGATATAGGCTTCAGTACCAAACGCTCCGGCTTCCACGCATCCTGAGGCTCCTCCATTTCTTGCGTCTTGAGGCGTTTTACCTTGACGCATTAGTTCTTGGACAATCGCATCTGTATTAAATAGACTTGGTTGACCAAAGCCGGTTTCAATGATGTTTAATGCTTTGTGGATTAGTTGATCAGGATTTTTTTTGCTTATCTGCACCATGCTACTAGGTTGAAGGAGGCGCATTTTTTTTATAACGTCAAGAATCATGTAGGTCATCTCATTAACGGCATCTGATCCATCCTCTTTGACCCCACCGACGTTAATAAGAGAGAAATCGGTATAGGTGTTGCTTTCCAAGGCTGTAATGCCCACCTTCGGTGGGGCAGGATGGTTGTTGAACTTTATCCAGAAACAGCTTAAAAGTTCAGTAAATATTTCTGAGGTTGCACCTTCTTTCTCTCTAAGATAGAATGGAAGCAGATGCTGATCCAGATGACCCGGGTTAAACGAATCCCATGGATTTAATTCAGTTATCACAGCCAAATGAATAAACCAGTAATGCTGTAATGCTTCATGGAAAGTAGTTGGCGCATTAGCGGGTACCTTACCACAAACCTCAGCACAATTTAAAATTTCGTTCTTTAGTTCTTGATCCTCGGTGTTAGAGGCGATCTCCTCGAGTAGCGTTTGGTAGCGTTTTGCGTAGAGGATCAAAGCTTCGGCGGCAATCTGCATAGCCTTAAGCTCTTCTCTTTTTAAGAGGCTGTTTTTATCATTGTAGTCATCAAGTTGAGATAGTTCATAGTCAATCTGGGCAATTAGGTCTTTCATACCTAATCCCCACATCTTTTTGCCAAGAACCGTATGACCAGGGGCTCTTTGCTCCTGAAATTCCGTGAAGATTCCGGCTCTGTAGGCTTCCATCCAGTCGTCACTCATGGCTGAGAGCATTCGATCACGATGAGTATGTCCGGTCCAATACGGAATGATTAACGATTTATAATCTTCTACTACTTCAGAAGTAATCATGAAATTTACCTTTTCCCGGTTGTGAAGTATTTTCAAATCATCGAGGGAATGCAAGCAAACTTCAGGATATGTAGAGACCGCCTTTGGCGCTTCTCCTCTTTCACCAACAATTAATTCACCCGGCTCAAAATAAAGTGTTTTGTTAGTGAAGATATGTTTCAAACAAAGAGCTCTCATAACCGGAGTAGAAAGTTGAAGATGAGAGTTGTTTTTATAGAATAGGGTTACTAATTTGGCTCTTTCTGAGCTTATTCTATTAGTAGCATTTAGACTTAAGTTTCTGAGCTTATTGATGCGAGGTGAATAGTTCATTTATTGCTTGATGATTGAGTTTGCTAATGTCATATTAGGGATTGAATCTACAGGTGGGTGTAATGAAGGAAGAGTGCGTCTGAGTTCATGGTATTTGTGTATTCCAATCGAATGAAAAGGTAAGAGATCTATTTGTATCGGTTTATTCGGAAGTGTTTGGATGAACTGATGAATCAAGGAAAGCTCCCTTTCATTGTCATTGAATTGGGGTATAATTGGGATACGGATGTAATAGGGTTTCAGAGAGGATGAGAGTTCTATAAGATTTGATAGAATCGTCTTATTAGATCTCTTTGTGTAGGTTAAATGGAGATCTTCGGAGATACATTTAACATCAAAGAGGATGAGATCAGCAAGGTTAAGAGCTGTATTGAATACTGTTTTAGGAGCCTCGCCACAGGTGTCAAGAGTCGTGTGTATTCCATACTCTTTAGTTAGCTTCATTAATTCGAATAGGAAGGTTGGCTGTGATAGAGGTTCTCCACCTGAGAGAGTAACCCCTCCGTTACTCTCTTCAAAGCATAGGATGTCTTTGGATATTTCATTGATCATTTGATCAGGGGTAGCGTAATACCCACAAGGAAATTTTTGTAAGAATTGTTTACCGTCCATCTGACGGGATCGTATGATGGATTCGATGGAGTGTTTTTGACTTTCAGGATTATGGCACCAGGCGCATTGTAAGGGACAACCTTTAAGAAAAATAGTTGTGCGGATTCCCGGACCATCATTAACAGAGTAACGTCGGAGGTCGAAAATTAAACCGGAATTTGCTTTACTCATAAAATGAGTCTATCCTTATAAATGGCGTTGAATATTATCAGATATTGATATTCAAAAGAGTGTTTCAGGTTCTAAAAATCTTGATAAAATGGGTCTCCTTTGAACTTTTTAATTTGTTGGTGGTACTATATCTATGAAAGATAAGATATGTAATTACCAATTTGGAGAGCGATATACAGTAACCAACTGTTTTCAACGGGGTCTTGACCCGCTATTACGATAGAAAATCAGACCACCTAGTGATCGTGGCAGGGTTGTTATCTAGGAAATTAAGAAAGAGATCTAGCACATCCAGCAGCAATAGAGCCCTTTTCCATTATTATGAAAAAGGGTGGGGGGAGGGGATGTGAATTGGTAGGGCATAAGTATCTGATCTGTTATGCAAAACTAATTCTCTTCTTGCAGTAAAGCAAATAAATCAGACAATAATAGTTTTTCTTTGTTATTTTTTTCACAATGGAATTGTAGGAATCGTACATCTCTCTATCTTTGATGAGGTTTCGATTCAAATGATAAGTATTAATTAAAAACCATAGACAAGTAAAATGAATGCACGATTTTTTAAAATTGCTTTAACATCATTGTTTGCCATGGTCTTACTGCCCTTGGCAAGTTTCGGTAATGTAGGCTCTTCAACTGTAGCGATACCGTCACTATTTGGTATTCGTGTTGAGTTTATTCTCTTTGCTTTGACACTAGTAGGTGTAGCTCTTTTTCATCACAAAACGATGCATGTAGCCTTGACAGGCTTGGCGGCGGTATTGGTTTTCAAATTGATTTTTGATGCTGATTTTTCATTATTGCACCACATTGTTGGAGGGGGAGAACATGAAGGAGAGTGGCGGATTTTATTGAATTTAGTTGGATTGTTATTTGGATTTGGAATATTAGCTAAATATTTTGAGGAGTCAGGTGTTCCTGATGTTTTACCGAAGTATTTGCCAAACGATTGGAAGGGTGGCTTAGTGTTATTGTTTCTAGTGATGGTAATTTCTAGTTTTTTAGATAACATTGCAGCTGCTATGATTGGAGGAACGATAGCCTATGTTGTATTTAAAGGTAAAGTACATATTGGGTTTCTGGCCGCAATAGTAGCTGCTAGTAATGCTGGAGGAGCAGGTAGTGTGGTTGGAGATACTACCACAACATTAATGTGGATAGATGGTGTAAATCCATTGGATGTTACCCATGCGTTTGTTGCTTCCATAGCAGCCTTTTTAATATTTGGAGTTGTGGGCGCATTGCAGCAACACAAATATCAGCCGATACAGGCTGATGCAACAATAGGGGCAAAAGTTGATTCAGTGAAGTTACTGATTGTTGTTCTCATATTAATTAGTGCGATCTTAACTAATTGGCTGTTGGATTTTCCCGCTGTTGGGGTTTGGGTAGCAATATTGTTAGGTAACTTTATAAGGAAGGCACATTGGGCTGAGTTGAAGAGTTCATGGCAAGGAACCATCTTTTTGACTGCGTTGGTTACATGTGCTTCGTTGATGCCCGTATCAGAGTTACCTGCAGCGTCGTGGCAGACCGCATTCTCTTTAGGTTTCGTTTCAGCTGTTTTTGATAATATTCCCTTGACCAAGCTTTGTTTAGATCAGGGAGGCTATGATTGGGGCGTCTTAGCTTATGCTGTCGGGTTTGGAGGCTCTATGATCTGGTTTGGTTCATCAGCAGGGGTTGCTCTTACTAATAAGTTTCCTGAGGCCAGGTCGGTAGTGAATTATGTGAGACATGGTTGGCATGTTATCGTTGCCTATATCATAGGTTTCTTTGTAATGCTTGGTATTGTTGGCTGGCACCCTCATGATCCACATAGGACAGAACATCAAGTTCCTGCAACTGAGCAGGTCGTAGAATAAAATATTGTGCCATGATTCATGCAGGTAGTTTTTTTTCTGAGAGTTACCTCTAACTTAACATTCTGTTTACAAAAGGGCTGCTGTTTGACTCAGTAGTCCTTTTGTTGTTAATGTCGGCTTCTTGCTGAGTTAACATAAAATTAATATTGATTAAAATGTCGCCTCTTAAGATATTGTAATTTTGTGGCGTTTTTGAATAATGACATTTAGATACTTTAATGAGATGACGAGACCGAGGAGAGGAGGAGTCATGGAAAAAGGAGATTTGAATTCATCAAGAACAATTGATTAGGCAACTTATTAATATTTATAAAATGAAACTCGATAAAATCTTTCAGTTCTTTGTTCCTAAGGAGACCAAATTTCAGCATCTCTTTAGAGAGGCTTCAGAAAATCTGGTAAAGACCGCTGAGCTATTGAATCAGATGGTAAATGAGCCAGATTCAGAAAAGAGAAATAAGTTTGTTAAAACGATAAAGGATGCCGAGAGAGCAGGAGATCAGATAACCAAGCGGCTCTATCAAGCATTGAATAGTACCTATATAACTCCTTTTGATAGAGAAGATATTTATGATTTGGTTTCGAAAACAGATAGTATAGTTGATTTGATTTATACTTCAGCTAAGCGTATGGCTTTGTACGATTTGCGTGAAGTGCCAATGGAATTCAAAGAGATAGCACGATTGATTGTATTAGCATCTAATGAGATTCATTACATTTTTGAGGGATTAAAGGATGCTCATACTCTTGCGAAATATAGTAAGTCACTTCATGTAATAAGTGATATTGAAGGTAAATCGGATGATATCAACCATCAGTATTTAGCAAAACTTTTCAAGGAAGAGAGCAATGGTGTAGAGTTGATCAAGCGTAAAGATATTCTAAACTCGTTAGAGAAGGCTATCGATCGTTGTGATGACGTTGCCGATATTATCAATACTATCCTTGTAAAGTACGCATAAACTGATAGATCATGGAAAATAGTTTTATACTATTGCTAGTTATTATTGTTTTAGCCTTTGGTTTTGACCTAATAAACGGGTTTCATGACGCAGCTAACTCTATTGCGACAATTGTATCTACTAAGGTATTAACTCCGTTACAGGCTGTGATTTGGGCTGCATTTTTCAATTTTGTAGCCTATGCAATTTTTGAACTTAGAGTAGCCGATACGATTGCCAAGACGGTTGATACCAGTGCTATCTCTTTGACTGTAATTCTTTCTGGGTTAGTAGCTGCCATTATTTGGAATTTATTAACCTGGTGGTTAGGTATCCCTAGCAGCTCGTCACATACGTTAGTGGGTGGTTTTGCTGGTGCAGCTATTGCACATGCCGGAGGCATAGATGTAGTGCATGCTGATAAAATCATAAAGATTGTAGCTTTTATCTTCTTAGCTCCGTTATTGGGTATGATCATGTCATATATTCTTTCTTTGATTTTATTACATATTACTAAACATGGGAATCCGCATCGACTAAATAAGTGGTTTAAAGGACTTCAGTTGCTTTCTTCAGCTCTTTTTAGTTTAGGGCATGGAGGAAATGATGCACAAAAGGTTATGGGGATTATCGCAGCATCGCTATTAGTTTTTTATAACGGTGTTGATGTGTCTCAGATTCCTGAATGGGCTAGAATAGGCACGGTTGATGGTCGTATACACCATATTCCTGAATGGATAGTTTTAGGTTGTTATACCGCTATTAGTACAGGTACTCTGTTAGGAGGGTGGAAGATTGTTAGAACAATGGGTGGTAAGATCACCAAGATTACTCCATTTGAAGGGGTAGCAGCTGAAGGTGCCGGTGCGGTTTTACTTTTTGGTACTGAAGCTTTTGGTATTCCCGTTAGTACAACACATACCATAACAGGTGCTATCATGGGGGTTGGTTTAACAAAAAGAATTACTGCCGTTAGATGGGGCGTAACCATCAATTTGCTTTGGGCTTGGATTCTTACAATTCCAGTATCAATGTTACTTGCTGCAGGCGTCTATTTTGTACTTAGCCTGTTTATATAGAACCCATGAGGTGAGTCAGTATAGCTGATCAAAAAAAAGAGATAGCCTCTTCATTATATGAAGAGGCTATCTCTTTTGATATATTAAGTACTTCGAATTAGCTCCTAGTTTTGATTCTTTAGATATCTGATTATATCTGGTAGCTGTGCTGAAAACATGCCTAGAAGCATTAGTAAGCATCCGAATGAAGCACGAAGGCTTAGGGACTCGTTAAGGATAAAGATGCCCCCAATGACCGCAAAAATAGCTTCTGAGCTCAAAATGATGGCTGCATATGCTGGGTGGGCATTGCGTTGAGCAACTACTTGTAGGGTATAGGCGATTCCAACCGACATTAGTCCGCCATATAAAATGGGCCATTTGGCATTAAGAATGAATTGCCATTCGAACGTTTCAAAGAAATAGGTGGTTATAGTACTTAAGAGAGCAACAACTAGAAATTGAAGAGATGATAATCTAATTGGGTCAATTTTAGGTGAAATCCAAGCGATGAATAGCACGTGGTTGGCCCAGAAGAAGGTTGAAAGAAGGATTAAAAGGTCTCCTTTTTCAATGGCTAATTGGTCTTTGATACTTAGGAAGTACAAGCCAGCAACGGTTAAAATCACTCCCATCCAGATGCTCCAACCTGTTTTATGTTTCCAGAAAATTCCAAAGATAGGCACGAGAACAACATACACACCGGTAATAAAGCCCGCATTTCCGGCGCTGGTTGAGACTAATCCTATCTGTTGCAGCGATGCACCAAAAAACAGGATGGCTCCGGCTAGTAATCCACTGTACAATTCGGTTTTAGTAAGAAAAGGTCTTTTTTCTTTTCCTTTATCCAGGTATACTATGATGGGTATTAGCGATAAACTACCGATAAAGAATCTGACAGCATTATAAGCGAAGGGGCCAATGTGTTCCATTCCAGCGCGCTGAGCAACAAATGCAAATCCCCAAATCATGGCAGTGATAAGCATAAGAACATTAGCACGAGCGGTGGCTGTAGTCTGTTTCGTCATATTTGAAACGTGATTTTAGGTAAAAGAAGTGCAAAGATAGGATCAAAAAAATACTTCCGGGGCTTCATCCATTGTCTCACGACAAGTTGACGGAAGCAGACCCGGAAGCGGTTTGGCAATCCACGACAAGTTCCTCTCGGAGGCAATAGTCATGGTCTCATAGACAACAGGTTATCAATAGACCGGCCCGAAGGCCGGGTTTCGTAAATATCTTTTATTTTTTATACTTCTCGTTATAGGTTTTGATTCCTGAGTCGAGGAAGTTTAGAAATTTGTTAATATCTAGATTATAAGCAGAAGGGGTTGTCATCAATTCCCCATCTTGTCCTAAGATGACATAGTAGGGTTGAGCATTAACCTTAAACTTACTTATTTGAAAATCGGCATATTTTTTTCCTATAGTGGTTTTCACTTTACCATCGTAGGTTGATGTGATCCATTCACTTTCGGGAAGTTCTGTTTTGTCATCTACATAAAGAGCGATTACGACAAATTCTTCGCGAAGTTTTTTCAATACAGCAGGATCAGCCCATACATTAGCCTCCATTTCACGACAATTGACACAACCGTGACCAGTGAAGTCAATGAAGACAGGTTTATTGAGCTGTTTAGCGCATTTCATACCCTGTTCATAGTCGAAGTAACCCTTCAAACCATGAGGTAAGTGGAGTTTATCGGCGTATTTTGGGGCTTCACATTGGGCGGTTTCTCCTTTTCCGGTTTGAAATGATGCCGCATTAAGGTTATCTCTGACAATAGTGTTAATATCGAAATCATGTGTAGCCTGAGGGGGAAGGTATCCGCTTAAGGCTTTTAATGGTGCACCGAACATCCCTGGAATTAGATAGATTACAAAGGTGAAGGTGATTATGGCTAGAAAAAGACGAACTATTCCAATACTTTTCACGTCAGAATCATGAGGGAATTTCAGCTTTCCTAAAAGGTAGAATCCCATTAGGGCGAAGATCACAATCCAGAAGGCTAAATAGATTTCTCTATCAAGAATACCCCAGTGATAGGTTTGATCGGCAACCGATAGGAACTTTAAACCTAGAGCTAATTCAATAAATCCTAGGACTACCTTAACAGCGTTAAGCCATCCGCCGGATTTTGGAAGAGAATTAAGCCATGCCGGGAAAAGGGCAAAAAAGGTAAAGGGTAGAGCAAAAGCGAGTGCAAACCCAAACATTCCAATGATTGGCTTTAGAATAGCACCTCCAGCTGAAGCGACTAAGATTGATCCAACCAAAGGACCAGTACAGCTAAAGGAGACAACGACTAAAGTTAGAGCCATGAAGAAAGCACCGGTGATTCCACCTTTATCGGCTTGAGCATCACTTTTATTAACGATCCAAGAAGGAAGAGTAATTTCAAATGCACCAAAGAAAGAGGCAGCAAAAACCAAAAAGATGACAAAGAACAAAACATTCGGAATCCAGTGTGTGCTAAGCCAGTTGGCAAAGTTAGCACCGAAGACTATTGCGACAAAGGTACCAATAACTGTGTAAATAACAATAATTGACAGACCATAAACTATAGCCTGAAGCCTTGCTTGTCCTTTGCTTTTGTTATCTCCCATGAAAAAACTGATGGTCATTGGGATCATTGGGAAGATACAAGGAGTGAGAATAGCGATTAAACCGGCGCCAAAAGCAAGCCAAAAGAACCACCACATGCTTTCATTTGCGTCATTTGCATCTTCGGCAGGGTTGTTAGCTACAATGGTATCTACTACTGCAGGCTTGGCAACTTGAATGCTGTCTTTATTTGAGTCGGCATTGGCGACAGTGTTTATGGCTGTAGAAGAGGTCTCTGCGGTTGACGGTTCTTGCTCTGACTTAGCAACATTTGATGCCGTAGCATTAAGTGTAAAAAGGAATTCCACTTCAGCAGGAGGAAGGCATTTCTCATCATCGCAGCACATAAACTCTAGAGAGCCTTTAATGACAAATTTCTTGTCAGTATTCTTTTTGATTTTCTGTTTGAAAACGGCTTTAGTGTTAAAGTAGGGAACCTTCATCTCAAAGTTTTTATCATACTCCTCGATGGGTTTAGGTTCTGTGACCTTACCAATAGTTTTGAAATCATTGGAAGGTTTAATCGTAAAGGAAGTTGGAACCGGGCCACCTTCAGGAACATACTGAGAATACACATGCCATCCCTTGTCAACTTTTGCTGTAAAGACTAGGGTCGCTTCAGTAGCCGTTTCATTTTCAATTGTGAAGGTCCATTTGACCGGTTCTAAGATCTGAGCTTTACTACTAAGTATAGGAATTAGCAGTAATAACAGTAAGAAATAACGGGAAACAGTTTTATTTATCATGATTGTTTATACTTTCTACCTATTGAACTAGTGTTAACGTTATTCAACAATCTCTATCTCTTCAGCCTGAATTACTCTTGTATCGAGTTTATCAGAGCCACGGTTTATAACGTAAGCTACCAGTTTTATGTTTTTAGCCTTCCATTCTGCTCCAATAGTGATTGATGCTGTTTTGGAGATTACAGTACCGGTTGTGATTCCATCGCTACTGTTTAATTCAGCGCCAAAGGTACCATTAAGATGGCAACGAAGCACATGCATATGAACATATTTTTCAATAATTGGAGTAGCTCCAGCAAAGGCATCAATATTTTTCTGAGGAGAAATAAGGCTATCTTCTATAAGAGCAAAAACGATATTATAAAGACCTGATAAATCTTTCAAAGCTTTAACATTGGCTTTAACATTTAGGAGTCTTGTGCTCTCATTATACTCTGCAGTGAGTGCAATTGAAGCTTCAGCCTCTTTTGCGAGTTCGGCATTTACTAATGTCTCCCATTGGTCTTTTTTGAAAACAACTTGTCCGTCAGTTGGCATACGATTTATTAAACCAGCAGGGTTAGCCTCAACTCCATAAAAAGTATAAAGTTCTTCTGAAGTAGCATTGGTATAATTAGCTTTAAAATCTCCAATTTGGTCGGCTTTAGCAAAATACCCTGCATGAACCCCAATGGTAATTATTCTTCCTGGATATTGGGTAGTTAAACTTTTAGCAAGAATAGCAGCTGCTGGGCAGTTTGTACATTTATGGCCGGTAAAATCCTCAAGAAGGATCTTTCTTACAGCCGTTGTTGTATCATCCCCTCCAGTCTGTCCCGATGGTTTAAGATATGGTTCGTCAATTTTATCACAAGCCATTAATATGGCAACAGATGCAAAAACAAATAAGAGTGATTTTAATATTTTTTTCATGTTTTAATAGACTAATGATTAGAAACTAGTGGTTAAAGTAAGTGTAAATCCGGTTGCGGCAGGAACTTGTCTACAAACACCACCAACACAAAGCAGGCCTTCACGTTGTCTGCCATAAGAGATTGCTAAACGGCTGTTTCCTTTAATAAATCCAGCTGAAAGATTATAATAATGAATCTTTTCCAATTCTTCAGTCGATTCTGAATTTGATGAATTGACATTGTTTATCCCGTAGTTATACTCATCTTGCACCGCAAAAAACCAGTTTGGAGAGATCGTATATTCAATGGTTCCAGCTACCCAGTTCCCTTTATCTTGTTTGGTAAAGAGCCATTGATTTTCGAATCTTAGTGCATGACGATTATTTAATCTCCAGGTTACATCGCCAATTATAATGGTTGATTTAATATTGTCATACTCATTGTTGTGACCCTCCATGACATTTTTATTGTATTCTTGCAACATAAACCCGAGAGTTCCTTTGAGATGGCTGTTAAGCTTTTTCCCTAACAATAAGCTAAAGTCAGAGTAATAGAGTTCACCTCCAAAAGCGAAAAAGTCAGACTTGTAACCTAATGTACCTGTTTGATTAACTGCAGTCAAATCATCCACAGGATTTTTATCTATATTTTTTACTAAACTGTAGTTAACAGTGATTTGTGTCCCATATTTTCCACCTAAAAATGAATTTTTGGGAAGAGTAAAGTCAACTTGTCCTTGTAAGGCCATTTCTCCATTGGGTTGCGATGCAAACGGATACATCATTGCAAAGCTATACTGATGCATCTTAGTTAAAGGGGGAAGGAAGTTAATATCAAGAATCTGATCCGTCTCAGTCATTCTAGATTTGAACCCCATGTTATCAATTCTTTTAAAACCACCCATGATGCCAAAACCTTTGGTGCTCCATGAAAGGGTCGAATAGAGAGCCTGACCTGTTTTGTATATATAATTGTTTGTTGCGTTAGGATCATTTGCCTTGTATGCGTATTCACTCATGAAGTTCCATCCGCCGCGATTAATATTGATTCTACCAGCACCTATTGCTACGTTTGAGGGAAAATCATATTTATAGATGATGGTGTCGCCAGGCACAACCAGAGTTTTGCTAATGGGTTTTTCATATTTACTTACGATACTTCCACCAATTGTTATCCTTGTCTTGGATTCGGAAAAAGAGGGTATAATATCGTTCAGAGAGAACTCAACATCGACTCCTCTAACGAGACCTCTTGAGTTTGAAGTATACTCTTTCCAATACTCACGATGATACCCTACTATTGCTTTAATAGTAACGCCAGTGAAGGGGGTTAGCTTTAACCTTAGGCCTCTTAGAGAGTTGTCGTAGCCCAATGCCCATTCTTCGTAGCTGCGAAGAGTTAATCCTGAACCAAATTGTTCATAGAAATTTCCAACTGTTACTTGAAGCAGATCATTTTTATAATCAGCATACCAGTTAGCAATGCCTGAACCCTCATAATTGTTTGAGAATCCATTGAGGGGTGGTAAGAATGCCTCATACCTCATTCCAGCTGTAAAATTGCCAAGTGTATAAGTTAGATTGCCAAAGCCATTGAACCCAGCTTTTTTGCCATTAAGCGACTCAGAGGTTATGCCGAGACTTTTATCAGATTTGTAGAGTTGACCATCGATTTCAAAGCTGCCATGCATCTCGCCTCCTAGAACAGTTTGGGCCGAAAGGGAGGAAGAGAAGAGGGTGAGGATAATGATTATTGGTATATATTTTAACGATTTCATCTTGTTGAATTTATTTAAACTGACTGACGAACAAGCCTAAGCATAGTAGTATCTGAAGAATACCAAAATTGTTTTGAGGGCGTGTTCAGATTGTACGGATAGATACTTGGAACAATTCTTTTGCGTGAAGATCAATAAAGTTAGTTATGCGATTCTAAGGATTCTCCTCTTGCTACTTTCTTTACTAATTCAATTAGCTCAAGTTCAGAACCTTCAGAGAAAGAAGTATGCTGCCAAACTATTTCACCTTTGCCATTAAGGAGGAAGGTGTGAGGGATAAGATTAACATTCATGGCCCGTTTGAAATCGCTGTTTACATCGAGAAGAATTTCGTATTCCCAATTCTTTCCATCAGCAGTAGGTTTTACTCGTGCCGACGAGCGGCTATCATCAATTGAGACAGCATATAATTTTACACCTGTTTCAGCAACCCATTCATCATATACCTCAGAGATCGTTGTTAACTCTTTGATACAAGGTTTACACCATAAAGCCCAAAAACTAATAATTATGGGTTTGCCATCGTTGGTTAGATCGGCAGTATTTATTGTTTTTCCATCAGCTGTCTTTAGAGTAACTGATGGCAGTTTTTGAAGAGACTTTTCTTCTTGTTTAGTTTCCTGAGCCAAAACAAGATTAGAGAATGAAATCAGTAGTGCTAAGGTTACCAGAATTTGTTTCATGATGGTTTGTCTTTTGGTGTCGTTAGATTTGAATCTTTAAAGTGTTGATATTTGAACTTAGAATCTTTTTTATGTCAAATGCCAGAATTGTGTTTATTCCATTTCGTTTCGCCAAAACCATTTTTCTTTCCTAAACTGACCGAGAGGCAGTTTTTCTGCACCCTCGGTCATTTAGCTAATCAATTTGAAAAAAACACTGGTTTGTAAATTGTAATTGGTTAAAGCAAACAGGAGAGACTTTCGTGTATTGTTTGCAATGACAAATTTAGTTTTCTCTGTTACCGATGCAACAATTCTTTCGTGTTTTTACCTCTACAAATGGGCTTTTTAGCCCGTAAATGTTATTCTTTCAATTCTACAAACAAATCTATAAATA